>ERZ1023182.38-NODE-38-length-34914-cov-15.065234_pt1 | contig 34914 bp, 28 predicted proteins | sample MGYA00380437_ERZ1023182 | MGnify/ENA primary metagenome ERZ1023182 (study PRJEB33173, sample SAMEA4830395) | metagenome | study: EMG produced TPA metagenomics assembly of the PRJEB25223 data set...
GAGCTGACTTCGTCAGTTCTATCTGCCACCTCAAAACGGTGTTTTGAGCTGACTTTGTCAGTCTTATCTACAACCTCAAAACAGTGTTTTGAGCATCATGCGGCTAGCTTCCTAGCTTGGTCTTTGATTTTCATTGAGTGTAAAAAAACAGATGAGTTTCTGTTTTCTTTTTATGAACTATAAATGTTCAGCTGAAACTACTTTCAAGGACATTATTATATAAAAGAGTTTTTTGAAACTAAAATCTACTATACTACACTATATTGAAAGCGTTTTAAAAATGAGGTATAATAAATTTACTAACACTTATAAAAAGTGATAGAATCTATCTTTATGTATATTTAAAGATAGATTGCTGTAAAAATAGTAGTAGCTATGCGAAATAACAGATAGAGAGAAGGGATTGAAGCTTAGAAAAGGGGAATAATATGATATTTAAGGCATTCAAGACAAAAAAGCAGAGAAAAAGACAAGTTGAACTACTTTTGACAGTTTTTTTCGACAGTTTTCTGATTGATTTATTTCTTCACTTATTTGGGATTGTCCCCTTTAAGCTGGATAAGATTCTGATTGTGAGCTTGATTATATTTCCCATTATTTCTACAAGTATTTATGCTTATGAAAAGCTATTTGAAAAAGTGTTCGATAAGGATTGAGCAGGAAGTATGGTGTAAATAGCATAAGCTGATGTCCATCATTTGCTTATAAAGAGATATTTTAGTTTAATTGCAGCGGTGTCCTGGTAGATAAACTAGATTGGCAGGAGTCTGATTGGAGAAAGTAAAGGGACTCCAAAATGCAACTGTTCATGTGGAGTTCAAACCGGCTGCTGATGGTCCTAGTTTTTACAATCTCTTTTCTGCTTCCAGTACAACTAAAGTAAATGAATACTTTACAATGGCAATCAATAATGGGACAGCTTTGATAGAGGGACGTGGAGCTGATGGTAGCCAATTTTATGGAAGTTATACAGATGCGCCTTTGAAGATTAGACCAGGCAAGTATAATTCGGTTACTTTTACTGTTGAAAGACCAAGAAAGGATAGTCCAAATGGTCAGGTTCGTCTTTATGTGAATGGTGTATTATCTCGTACGAATAAAAAGTCAGGGAAATTCCTGGCAGATATGCCAGATGTAGATAAACTCCAGTTAGGTGCAACTAATAGAGCAGGAGAACTGAAGTGGGGCTCAGATCTTTCTATTCGTAATCTGACTGTATACAATCGTGCTCTAACTCCAGAGGAAGTCAAAAAACGTAGCCAGTTGTTTGATGTGATAGATATTGAGCCTTTACTTGCTGAAGGGGCAGTCTTGACAGAGAAGCAAGAGTTGTTTATGAGTGGTGTCAATGGTAAGCCAAATAGTGAGGGAATTAAGAGTTATCGGATTCCACCTTTGCTACGTACGGATAAAGGAACATTACTGGCAGGGGCAGATCAGCGTCGTCTCCACCATTCTGACTGGGGAGATATTGCTATGGTTGTTAGGAGAAGTGAGGATGGGGGAACTACTTGGCAGCCAACCTTAACCTTGACCAACCTGCGAGACAATCCAGAAGCAAAAGATCCGCAGGCATCATCTTCACTTAATATCGATATGGTCTTGGTTCAAGATCCTACCACAAAGAGAATTTTTTCAATCTACGATATGTTTCCAGAGGGTCGAGCTGTCTTTGGAATGCCAAACAAACCTCAAAAAGCTTATCAACAAGTTGGAGACAAGCACTATCAATTACTATATAAACAAGGGGAAAATCAAGCATATACTGTTCGAGAAAACGGAGAAGTATATGATGCAAATAATCAAAAAACAGATTATCGCGTTGTAGTGGATCCAAAAGAAGAAGCCTATAGAGATAAGGGCGACCTCTATAAAAGAGAAGAGCTTCTTGGGAATATCTACTTTGCTCAATCTGCTAAAACTCCATTTCGTGTAGCCTATACGAGCTATTTGTGGCTTTCCTATAGTGATGATGATGGGAAAACTTGGTCGCAACCAAGAGATATTACACCATCAATTCGCCAAGATTGGATGAAATTTTTAGGAACAGGTCCAGGTACAGGAATTGTGCTTAGAACAGGAGAGCACAAGGGACGTATCCTAGTTCCCACTTATACCACCAATGCTATCTCCCATCTAAGCGGCTCCCAGTCTTCACGTTTGATTTATTCAGATGATCATGGAGAAACATGGCAGGCTGGAGCTGCTGTTAATGATGATAGGACGGTAGGCAGAAGGAAAATTCATTCCTCAACTATGAATAATAGGAATACCCAAAATACTGAGTCAGTTGCTGTGCAGTTAAATAATGGTGATGTGAAACTCTTTATGAGAGGGTTAACGGGTGATTTACAGGTTGCCACAAGTAAAGATGATGGGCAAACTTGGGACAAGGAAATCAAGAGATATAATCAGGTTAAAGATGTTTATGTCCAAATGGCTGCTATTCACACCATGCACGAAGGAAAAGAATATATCATTTTAACCAATTCAGGAGGACTTAAACGGACGAATGGAATGGCTCATTTGGCTCGTGTAGAGGACAACGGAGACTTGACTTGGTTACATCATAGACCAATTCAAAAAGGAGAATTTGCCTATAATTCGCTTCAAGAATTAGGAAATGGGGAGTATGGTATCTTGTATGAACATACTGAAAAAGGACAAAATGACTATACCCTATCATTTAGAAAATTTAATTGGGACTTTTTAACAAAGGATCCGGTATATCCAACGAGTGTAACTATCAGGGACGTTCGTAAATTGGAAACAGAAGAAGAGGATGCAGAACAAGGCATCTTAGCTATGCAATTTGATTCTGAGGTACTAGTGAATGCTATTCCGACTTTGACTTTAGCGAATGGACACAAAGCTACCTTCTTGACCCAAGCAGATCAAAAAACTCTACTTTTCACCTTTAATAAAGAAGATGCAGGTCAAGAAATTACAGGTCTAATGGCCGGTAGAATTGACAGTATGCATGATTTACCAGTTACACTAGCTGGTAGTAGAATTCCTGAAGATGCGAAAGAAAATCCTGTCGAGACCATGAATACAGTAAGAGAAAATGTATCTGAGGAGATGACAGAAAGGAAGTCAGAGAAGGATAAATTATCTTTGGAGTCTTCAGATAGAATGGTAGCAAACTCTCATCTTACTTCTTTTGCTCCTCGTTACCTCCAATCTTATGTAGGAGATGTTATTAAAACTGAGACTAAAGTTCCAATAACGACTGGTTGGAAGCAAGAAAATGGTGCGTGGTATTTTTATACATCTGCTGGTGAAGTGGTGAAAGGCTGGCATCAGGAAGCGGATAAATGGTACTACTTGAGTTCTACTGGTGCGATGGCAACTGGTTGGGTCAGAGATGGTAATCAATGGTATTATTTGAGTGAGAGTGGAGCAATGTCTACTGGCTGGGTTGAATCCAGTGGTGTGTGGTACTATCTCCATTCTAACGGTTCAATGGCGACTGGTTGGATAAAAGATGGAGACCATTGGTACTATCAGGAATCATCTGGTGCAATGAGGGTAAATCAATGGTTCCAAGTTGGAGACAAATGGTACTATGTCAATGAAAGCGGAAGATTAGCTGTTAATACCATAGTGGATGGTTATCAAGTTAACTCCAATGGAGAGTGGGTCAACTACTAGAGACTTGGATGTTGATGAATAACTGAGACACGTTTTATTCGTCATAGAGATTAAAAGTTTATTTAGATAGTTTTCGTAGAGATTTCTACTCTAAGGAAAAATCAATTTAAATGAGCTTCTATTGCCGGGTAAATGACTTGCTAATCGTAAATAAACTGTATATTTCCGACTTACTTCCGACTGGATACTACTAGTCGCAATTTAACAGTTCGCTTTAAGTGTTAAAATGCATATAGCTAGTTATTGGTTATATGCGTTTTTGTTCTTGATTATTTTATTTCTTGTCTTGGAATATAGGTAAAATTATAGTAAAATAAAATTCTGTAATTCATGTTGGTAGATATACAGGAAGAAGAGTGTATTGTTGACAATATAGCACATAGAATCCAATATGTCCTTATACTCAAAAAATCAAAGAGCAAATTAGGAAGCTAGCCGTAGCCTGCCCAAAACACCGTTTTGAGGTTGTAGATGAAACTGACGAAGTCAGCTCAAAACACCGTTTTGAGGTTGCAGATAGAACTGACGAAGTCAGTAACATATACATACGGCAAGACGAAGATGACATGGTTTGAAGAGTATGGAACAATCATAACTTATTTGAAGATTTTAAAAGATTATAAGCTATTATATCTGGATAAATAAGTATTAGAAACTAAAGTGAGGAAAAGATGTTTTTATATTTAAAAGGTTTAGGTAAATATCGTAAGTCAAAAGCCTACGGGTTGGTGGGATGTCTGGCATTAGTGAGTATGATTGGATTAGCTGCACCAGACTTACCAGTTATTGGTGGTGGAGTCGTTGCTGCTGATGTTATTCAGGGTGGTAACGATATAAAAGATGTGAACGTTCATAGTAAATCTGCGGAAGGTGTTGCTATGACCTATACCACTTATGATAGCGGAACAAGTGGAAAACAAACCGCATCAGGTAGCGGTGTCTTTGTAGCGCCGAATGTGATGGTAACAGTAGCTCATAACTACTATGATAAAAACCAAGAGGATAAGTCTGCGGTCTTGCGTGGTGGGGCGTCTGCTCGTAGTTATGTTGTGATGAACTCAGAGACGGAAAAGCACAATAAAGTACCTACTTCTGGTGTATCAGAAACTCTTGAAAAAGACTCTATTCATTTGTATGATGAGAAAAATTTTGGGAAAGACTATATCAACGACTTAGCAGTAGTGGTAACTAAAAAGACTGTAGAAGCTATGACAGGTGGTGAAGATTCACCAAGAGAATTGAGCCATAAAGAGGTTTCTACTGGTGATAAAATCTCTATGGTCGGCTATCCTAATGACTTTTCAACTCCGAATTTAAGTGCAGAAAACAAAGCACGATTGAAAGACGGTAAGGCTTATTCAGTTACAACAACTGTAAGTAGTGTCAATAAAGAGAGTGGTACAGTCACTTATCATTCCTCAGCTTTAGGAGGTTTTTCAGGTGCTCCTTTGTTTAATGATAAGGGAGAGGTAGTCGGTATCCACCAACATGGGACAAATACTCCAAACGCTCAAGAAAGTGAGCGTATTGGTGGTGGTACCCTCTTTACGGAAAAGCACAGAGCTTGGATTCGTTCTATGATTGATAAATATGGTATAAAGGGTTGGTATATAGATGGTGCAAACCGTTACTACTATGATGAAAATCACAGAGCCTTAAAAGATGTAGAGTCTGAGATTGACGGTGCTTTGTATCGTTTTGATGAAAAAGGCCGAGCTACTTTACTAGAGGGTGAAGAAAAAGGTCGCGTTCTACTTCGAGTGGAAGATACTAAAGGAACTCCTTTGATTTCAGATAAGGTTGTTCAAGAAGGTTCTGTTGGAAGTGGTTTGAATTTTCATTTAAGACAAAATCCAAACTTCAAACAGTTAATAGCAACTTCTCCAACAGCTAAAGTGGTATCCTATAACGGAGTGCCAATTAACAAATTAGCAAGTGATACAAGTTGGTCTGATGAATATGTCAGTAAGTTAGCTTTGGGTGATACAATTATAAGAGCGGTAGTAGATTCGGTAACTCCTCCATCTACGTCTTCTTCGGATTTTGCAAGAACTGAAGTTGGTAAGGTTGATTTGAGTGGTAAATCGAACTTACCTGTGCCTAGTAAAGAGGTATTACAAGCTCCGAATGGTTCAGAAAACTTCTATGCTACAACGCATATTCAAACGCCAGATGGGTCGGGGTCAGGTACTTTAATTGCACCAAATTTGGTGTTAACAGTCGCTCATAATTTCTTAACAGTTAAAGGTTCTGAGGTAGTTACGAAGTCTGGTCGCACCAATACAGTGTATAAAGCTACTTTGCCAAGTGGTCAGCCTGTGAATTTTTCCGATGATGATATTGTTTATTGGAACAAGAAAGACTCAGTATTTGGATTTAAAAATGACTTAGCTTTGGTTCGTTTGAAAGAAAAGCTTACAGCGGTATCTCCTGTAGAGGTGGTATCTGAGTCAACTTCGATTACTAAAGGTGACAAAGTTTCCGTTTATGGTTTTCCTGATGGTCGTTTGTCTCCAGTTTTGGATAGTGAAGTAGTAGCTACTACTGACTTTGGTTCAGGTATTGAAGGGATTAGCTATGGTGGTACAAAACCCGGAGCTTCTGGTGGTGGTCTTTATAATGACAAAGGTTCTTTAATTGGAGTTCACCAAAATGGTGTTGTAGGAAGCCGCAGTGGTGGGTTAGTCTTATCAAAAGAACAATTAGATTGGGTTCGTTCCTATATTGAGGGTAAACCCAAAGCCCCTGTTTATGTAACAGATAATATTTTGGTGGATGAAAAAGACAAGGATAAACTTCCATCAACTTCAAAAGAAGAAAAACCGACCACACCAAAAGTAGAGTCGGATAAAGATAAACCAAATACACCTCTAAAACCGCAAGAAAAGCCGAAAACAGAGGTTATAACGAGTTATGAGGGTGATAGTACCCTTGAAGTTGGGAAAGAGCGTACAGAGGAAACTGAGGGCGAAAAAGAAGGTGTTTCCCTTATTTATCGAACGGTGTATAAAGGTACTAAATCGAAAACAGAAATGTCACCTATTGCCTTTGACACGGTTTACCAAGGAGATGAAACTAAAGAGCTTGGTTTCCGTTCAGTTTTAGAGGGTAAAGAGGGTCTAGTTACTCGCACTACAAGTTACCAAGTAGATAAGTACACAGGAGCGGTATCCTCCAAGATTTCTGAAGAGAAAATAGCACCTCAATCTCAAGTCATCACATTAGGTATTAAGAAAAATAGCAGCACAAAAGAAGTTCCAATTACAGAACGTTTTGAAGATTCCGCAGAACTAGAGAAAGGTAAAACTGAGGTTATTTCTGAAGGTTCTGTAGGTAAAGAGGTTACTACGGTTACTTATAAGGTTTTACCTGATGGAAAGGTTATTGAAAATTCTCGTACAGTTGACGTTACACCCATGAGAGAGCGTGTAGTTCGTAAGGGTGTGAAGGAAGTGGTATCTCCAGATAAAGTAGAGTCTCTAGTTCCAAAAGATGCGCCGATTAGAGAAGAGCAGCCTGCGCTTAGTGAGGGATTTTCAGAGTCAGATGCTTTAGTATCAGGAGAAAAAATACAAGGAGATCTTGGGATACTTATAGTATCTTCAGAAGAACTAGTCCCTGAAAGAGTAGAAGTTCCAGATTTTGTGACTAAAGTTACAGGTGGAGAAAAATTGACAGTAGAAGGGCACCGAAATGAGAGTAAAATAAAGACTCCATCAAAACAGGAAAGATCATCTCGCCCAGAAACCACTGCTCAATTCACAACGAACGGGACAGGTTCGTCATCGTTAACAGCTGCTTTTGGCGGTAAAACGGATAAAATATTACTTTCTACTGTTGAACATTCTGTTATTAAACATAATCAACAAAGAGGATGGCATAAGATAAATAATCAGTGGTATTTTAGAAATTCTGATGGGAAAGAACGGACAGGTTGGATGAAAGAAAATGATGCATGGTATTATTTTGATACGAATGGAACCATGCAAACTGGTTGGCTAGAGGATACAGACGGTAATTGGTATTATCTCAATGATAATGGTAGGATGGAGATAGGCTGGTTCCAAGATTCAAGTGGCGCGTGGTACTACTTAGGATCATCTGGTCGCATGGAATCCAATACATGGATTTATTATAAAGGAAAGTGGTACTATATTGATGCTTTGGGTAAACTACTTTTCAATTCGGTAACACCAGACGGCTATAGAGTGAACGAGTATGGGGAATGGATCAACTGAACTTGCTTTATGGCATATTGACGAGAAAGCTAGGAGTATAAAAACACTAGAATTCATAGTCTAGAAAGTGGTAAGGCTTTTCTAAAATGGTTGATTTTGTAATCTTTTTTGTAAAATATAGCTTTTAATAAATAATGTGAGCAAGATATATCTCTTTGCAAGTGATTAGGGTCAATAGTTTTTAACTTTCTCACTTCTTTTCCGAATAAATAGATAGAACCATAGAATCTAGCAAAATTAGATTTAAAACTATGGTATAATAGAGGGAGGAGAAGGATAATTCTCAGACATCCGGGCATCAGCCCAACCAATGACTTAGTTGCTAAGAAAATCTTTAGCAATCCGGAAATCACTTGTCAATTTATTCGCGATATGCTGGACTTGCCAGCAAAAAATGTGACTATTTTGGAGGGAAGTAACATTCATGTTTTGCCTTCTATGCCTTACTCAGCTCAAGATTTTTACACTAGTATAGACGTCTTGGCGGAGTTGGATAATGGTACTCAAGTAATCATTGAGATTCAGGTGCATCATCAGAATTTTTTCATCAATCGCTTGTGGACTTACCTGTGCAGTCAGGTCAATCAAAACCTAGAAAAAATTCGCCAACGAGAAGGTGATACACACCATAGTTACAAACATATCGCACCAGTTTATGCTATTGCCATCGTAGATAGTAATTACTTCCAAGATGATTTGGCCTTTCACAGTTTTAGTATGCGCGAAGACACGACAGGTGAGGTCTTAACTATCACAACTAACGGTCAAGAAAACCATTTGGTCAAGATGGCATTCTTGGAACTAAAAAAATACAGAGAAACCAGCAAAGACGAGGTTCGTAAGCCGTGGTTGGAGTTTTTCGGGAACAAACCCTTTACCCAAGAACCCGAGCGAGCCATCAGCCAAGCAGACCAACTGCTGGACTACAAGAGCTGGTCCGAGGAGGACAGAAAAATGTTTAGTCAACTACGTATGCGAGAAGAACAGGCATTATTGGCTCATGACTATTCCTTGGAACAAGCTGAGGAAAAAGGGTTGGAGAGAGGTCGTGCAGAAGGACTTGAACGTGGAAAACTTTTTGCCTTTCTGGATATGGTTCGCAAAGGACTTCTGACTTCCGAGGTTGCCAGTCAGCAGTTGGGCATGACCGTTGCTGAGTTTGAGGCGTTGTTGTAAGATCAGCAATAATAGACAGGAAAACCATCTGGTCAAGATGGCGTTCTTGGAATTAAAAAACTCTAGGTATAAAATCTTAAAAATTACAAACACGCATAGTATCAGGGGATTAAGAAACCTTGATACTATGCGTTTTATAGTGCATTGAATCTACATTAGTACACTATAGTTGATTGAAAACAGAATAGTATACCGCAGCTTCTAAATCCTTGTTATAAATTTGATTTGACTTTCCTAATCGATTTATTCTCATCTTATTTCAATCTGCTATATTTACTTCACTTTCTCCTAAAATTGACTTTCTTGTTTTCTTATCTTGTCCACTCGAAACAAGTATTGTAAGAATTTGATTATTTTTGAAAGTACTTTTAATATACTTGATATAGTTAAAAAAGATTTGAAACTAAATTCCAAATTAGAAAAAGACTTGAAATACTAAAAAAAAAAAGTATACTCTAATTGAAAACGGTAACAAAACTAATTTAGAGAATGAAATATAGAGTATTTCTCTCTTAAAAGTTTTTGGTGAAACGAGATGTAGAAAGGAGATTTAGCCAAAGAGTCTATTAGTGCTAGAATAATAGATTAGAATTATTTTAGAAAAACGAAGTGAGCAGCTTATAAATTCAAGTCCCCAAATAGATTCATACTAGTATCTTTTGCAAAAAATAAAGGGCGACTTCCTTCATGAATATCCATTTCATCTATAAGGAAGGTAGCTAATTGAACTAACTTATTTATTCTGTTTGTCGCTAGAAAAATCAGACCTCCTTGTGAAGATTGAGGAGATACTTAATGAAAATCAAAGAAGAAACTAGCAAGCTAGTAGCAGATTGCCCAAAACACCGCTTTGAGGTTGTAGATAAGACTGACGTATATAATCCAAGGTGAAGCGACTGTGGTTTGAAGAGATTTTCAAAGAGTATAGGCTAGAGAGTAGTGTTTTTATGTCCTTCTAGTAGAAAATGCTAGACAGAAGAATGGGGAACTTGGATAGGAAAAATAGATTGAGAAAGGAGGTTAGAAGAGATGATTATTACAAAAATTAGCCGTTTAGGAACTTATGTGGGAGTAAATCCACATTTTGCAACATTAATAGATTTTCTAGAAAAAACAGGACTAGACAATTTAACAGAAGGTTCGATTGCTATCGATGGTAATCGATTGTTTGGGAATTGCTTTACTTATCTAGCAGATGGTCAAGCAGGGGCTTTCTTTGAAACACACCAAAAATATTTGGATATTCATTTAGTTTTGGAAAACGAAGAAGCCATGGCTGTTACATCGCCGGAAAATGTAAGCGTTACCCAAGAATATGATGAAGAGAAAGATATTGAATTATACACAGGGAAAGTGGAACAGTTGGTTCATTTGAGAGCTGGCGAATGCCTCATCACTTTTCCAGAAGATTTACATCAACCCAAGGTTCGTATAAATGATGAACCTGTGAAAAAAGTTGTCTTTAAAGTTGCGATTTCTTAATGTAGAAAGAGAAGAACGATGAAAAAAATGAGAAAGTTTTTATGTCTAGCTGGAATTGCGCTAGCGGCTGTTGCCTTGGTAGCTTGTTCAGGAAAAAAAGAAGCTACAACTAGTACTGAACCACCAACAGAATTATCTGGTGAGATTACAATGTGGCACTCCTTTACTCAAGGACCCCGTTTAGAAAGTATTCAAAAATCAGCAGATGCTTTCATGCAAAAGCATCCAAAAACGAAAATCAAGATTGAAACATTTTCTTGGAATGACTTCTATACTAAATGGACTACAGGTTTAGCAAATGGAAATGTGCCAGATATCAGTACAGCTCTTCCTAACCAAGTAATGGAAATGGTCAACTCAGATGCTTTGGTTCCGCTAAATGATTCTATCAAGCGTATTGGACAAGATAAATTTAACGAAACTGCCTTAAATGAAGCAAAAATCGGAGATGATTACTACTCTGTTCCTCTTTATTCACATGCACAAGTCATGTGGGTTAGAACAGATTTGTTAAAAGAACATAATATTGAGGTTCCTAAAACTTGGGATCAACTCTATGAAGCTTCTAAAAAATTGAAAGAAGCTGGAGTTTATGGCTTGTCTGTTCCGTTTGGAACAAATGACTTAATGGCAACACGTTTCTTGAACTTCTACGTACGTAGTGGTGGAGGAAGCCTCTTAACAAAAGATCTTAAAGCAGACTTGACAAGCCAACTTGCTCAAGATGGTATTAAATACTGGGTTAAATTGTATAAAGAAATCTCACCTCAAGATTCTTTGAACTTTAATGTCCTTCAACAAGCTACCTTGTTCTATCAAGGAAAAACAGCATTTGACTTTAACTCTGGCTTCCATATCGGAGGAATTAATGCCAACAGTCCTCAATTGATTGATTCGATTGATGCTTATCCTATTCCAAAAATCAAAGAGTCTGATAAAGACCAAGGAATTGAAACCTCAAACATTCCAATGGTTGTTTGGAAAAATTCAAAACATCCAGAAGTTGCTAAAGCATTCTTAGAAGCACTTTATAATGAAGAAGACTACGTTAAATTCCTTGATTCAACTCCAGTAGGTATGTTGCCAACTATTAAGGGGATTAGCGATTCTGCAGCCTATAAAGAAAATGAAACTCGTAAGAAGTTTAAACATGCTGAAGAAGTAATTACTGAAGCTGTTAAAAAAGGTACTGCTATTGGTTATGAAAATGGACCAAGTGTACAAGCTGGTATGTTGACTAACCAACACATTATTGAACAAATGTTCCAAGATATCATTACAAATGGAACAGATCCTATGAAAGCAGCAAAAGAAGCAGAAAAACAATTAAATGATTTATTTGAGGCTGTTCAGTAGATGTAAAAGACTAGAAAATAGGTGGGCTAGTGAGCTGAAAAGCTCTAGCCCAATCTTGTAAAAGAAGGGAGAAGGAGAATGGTTAAAGAACGTAATTTAACTCGCTGGATATTTGTTTTGCCAGCTATGATTATCGTAGGATTACTCTTTGTTTATCCGTTTTTCTCGAGTATTTTTTATAGCTTTACCAATAAGCATTTGATTATGCCTAATTATAAATTTGTTGGTTTGGCTAACTATAAAGCTGTGCTATCAGATCCCAACTTCTTTAATGCGTTCTTTAATTCAATTAAGTGGACCGTTTTCTCATTAGTTGGTCAAGTTTTAGTAGGGTTTGTATTGGCTTTAGCTCTTCACAGAGTACGCCACTTCAAGAAATTATATAGGACCTTATTGATTGTTCCTTGGGCATTTCCTACCATCGTTATTGCCTTTTCTTGGCAGTGGATTCTAAACGGGGTTTATGGCTACTTACCTAATCTAATCGTAAAATTAGGTTTAATGGAACATACACCTGCATTTTTGACAGATAGTACATGGGCATTCCTATGTTTGGTGTTTATCAACATTTGGTTTGGAGCACCAATGATTATGGTTAATGTGCTTTCAGCTTTGCAAACAGTACCAGAAGAACAATTTGAGGCTGCTAAGATAGATGGTGCTTCAAGTTGGCAGGTGTTCAAGTTTATCGTCTTTCCACATATTAAAGTGGTTGTAGGACTTCTAGTTGTTTTGAGAACTGTATGGATCTTTAATAACTTTGACATTATCTACCTCATTACTGGTGGTGGACCAGCCAATGCTACAACGACGCTTCCAATTTTTGCTTACAACCTGGGCTGGGGAACTAAATTGTTGGGTCGTGCTTCAGCAGTTACAGTATTGCTCTTTATCTTCTTGGTGGCGATTTGCTTTATCTACTTTGCTATCATCAGTAAGTGGGAAAAGGAGGGTAGAAAATAATGAAGAAGAAATCCGGTATTTATTTAGATATTCTCTCACATGTACTTTTAGTTGGTGCGACCATCGTTGCAGTTTTCCCATTGGTATGGATTATCATATCTTCTGTCAAAGGGAAAGGGGAATTAACTCAGTATCCAACACGATTTTGGCCTGAACAGTTTACATTAGATTATTTCACTCATGTTATCAACGATTTGCACTTCATTGATAACATTCGAAACAGTTTAATCATTGCCTTGGCTACAACCCTTATTGCGATTATTATTTCTGCTATGGCAGCCTATGGTATTGTTCGATTCTTTCCTAAATTGGGAGCAATCATGTCGAGACTACTCGTCATTACCTATATTTTCCCACCAATTTTGTTAGCAATTCCCTATTCAATTGCCATTGCTAAAGTTGGGTTAACAAATAGTTTATTTGGCTTGATGATGGTTTATCTATCTTTTAGTGTTCCATATGCAGTTTGGCTCTTAGTTGGATTTTTCCAAACAGTTCCAATTGGAATTGAAGAAGCGGCTAGAATTGATGGTGCAAATAAATTTGTTACGTTTTATAAAGTTGTGCTACCGATTGTAGCACCAGGTATTGTAGCAACAGCTATTTATACATTTATCAATGCTTGGAATGAATTCCTGTATGCCTTGATTTTGATTAACAATACAGGAAAGATGACAGTAGCAGTAGCCCTTCGTTCACTTAATGGTTCAGAAATACTAGACTGGGGAGATATGATGGCAGCGTCTGTTATTGTAGTTCTTCCATCAATTATTTTCTTCTCTATCATCCAAAATAAGATTGCAAGTGGATTATCAGAAGGATCTGTGAAGTAGACGAAAGAAGGAAAAAAAATGAATAAAAGAGGTCTTTATTCAAAACTAGGAATTTCTGTTGTAGGCATTAGTCTTTTAATGGGAGTTACCACTTTGATTCATGCGAATGAATTAAACTATGGTCAACTGTCCATATCTCCTATTTTTCAAGGAGGTTCATATCAACTGAACAATAAGAGTATAGATATCAGCTCTTTGTTATTAGATAAATTGTCTGGAGAGAGTCAGACAGTAGTAATGAAATTTAAAGCAGATGAACCAAACTCTCTTCAAGCTTTGTTTGGCCTATCTAATAGTAAAGCAGACTTTAAAAATAATTACTTTTCAATTTTCATGAGAGATTCTGGTGAGATAGGTGTAGAAATAAGAGACGCCCAAAAGGGAATAAATTATTTATTTTCCAGACCAGCTTCATTATGGGGAAAACATAAAGGACAGGCAGTTGAAAATACACTAGTATTTGTATCTGATTCTAAAGATAAAACATACACAATGTATGTTAATGGAATAGAAGTGTTCTCTGAAACAGTTGATACATTTTTGCCAATTTCAAATATAAATGGTATAGATAAGGCAACACTAGGAGCTGTTAATCGTGAAGGTAAGGAACATTACCTCGCAAAAGGAAGTATTGATGAAATCAGTCTATTTAACAAAGCAATTAGTGATCAGGAAGTTTCAACTATTCCCTTGTCAAATCCATTTCAGTTAATTTTCCAATCAGGAGATTCTACTCAAGCTAACTATTTTAGAATACCGACACTATATACATTAAGTAGTGGAAGAGTTCTATCAAGTATTGATGCACGTTATGGTGGGACTCATGATTCTAAAAGTAAGATTAATATTGCCACTTCTTATAGTGATGATAATGGGAAAACGTGGAGTGAGCCAATTTTTGCTATGAAGTTTAATGACTATGAGGAGCAGTTAGTTTACTGGCCACGAGATAATAAATTAAAGAATAGTCAAATTAGTGGAAGTGCTTCATTCATAGATTCATCCATTGTTGAAGATAAAAAATCTGGGAAAACGATATTACTAGCTGATGTTATGCCTGCGGGTATTGGAAATAATAATGCAAATAAAGCCGACTCAGGTTTTAAAGAAATAAATGGTCATTATTATTTAAAACTAAAGAAGAATGGAGATAACGATTTCCGTTATACAGTTAGAGAAAATGGTGTCGTTTATGATGAAACAACTAATAAACCTACAAATTATACTATAAATGATAAGTATGAAGTTTTGGAGGGAGGAAAGTCTTTAACAGTCGAACAATATTCGGTTGATTTTGATAGTGGCTCTTTAAGAGAAAGGCATAATGGAAAACAGGTTCCTATGAATGTTTTCTACAAAGATTCGTTATTTAAAGTGACTCCTACTAATTATATAGCAATGACAACTAGTCAGAATAGAGGAGAGAGTTGGGAACAATTTAAGTTGTTGCCTCCGTTCTTAGGAGAAAAACATAATGGAACTTACTTGTGTCCCGGACAAGGTTTAGCATTAAAATCAAGTAACAGATTGATTTTTGCAACATATACTAGTGGAGAACTAACCTATCTCATTTCTGATGATAGTGGTCAAACATGGAAGAAATCCTCAGCTTCAATTCCGTTTGAAAATGCAACAGCAGAAGCACAAATGGTTGAACTGAGAGATGGTGTGATTAGAACATTCTTTAGAACCACTACAGGTAAGATAGCTTATATGACTAGTAGAGATTCTGGAGAAACATGGTCGAAAGTTTCGTATATTGATGGAATCCAACAAACTTCATATGGCACACAAGTATCTGCAATTAAATACTCTCAATTAATTGATGGAAAAGAAGCAGTCATTTTGAGTACACCAAATTCTAGAAGTGGCCGTAAGGGAGGTCAATTAGTTGTCGGTTTAGTCAATAAAGAAGATGATAGTATTGATTGGAAATACCACTATGATATTGATTTGCCTTCGTATGGTTATGCCTATTCTGCGATTACAGAATTGCCAAATCATCACATAGGTGTACTGTTTGAAAAATATGATTCGTGGTCGAGAAATGAATTGCATTTAAGCAATGTAGTTCAGTATATAGATTTGGAAATTAATGATTTAACAAAATAAAGGAGAAAAAACATGGTTAAATACGGTGTTGTTGGAGCAGGGTATTTTGGAGCTGAATTGGCTCGCTACATGCAAAAAAATGATGGAGCAGAGATTACTCTTCTCTATGATCCAGATAATGCAGAGGCGATTGCAGAAGAATTGGGAGCAAAAGTAGCAAGTTCCTTAGATGAGTTGGTTTCTAGCGATGAAGTAGACTGTGTTATCGTCGCAACTCCAAATAATCTTCATAAGGAACCGGTTATTAAGGCTGCACAGCATGGTAAAAATGTTTTCTGTGAAAAACCAATTGCGCTTTCTTATCAAGATTGTCGCGAGATGGTAGATGCGTGTAAAGAAAACAATGTAACCTTTATGGCAGGACATATTATGAATTTCTTTAATGGTGTTCATCATGCAAAAGAACTCATTAATCAAGGAGTTATCGGAGACGTTCTATATTGTCATACAGCTCGTAATGGTTGGGAAGAACAACAACCGTCAGTGTCATGGAAAAAAATTCGTGAAAAATCAGGTGGTCACTTGTATCACCACATCCATGAATTGGATTGCGTTCAATTCCTTATGGGGGGCATGCCTGAAACTGTAACCATGACAGGTGGAAATGTGGCCCATGAAGGTGAACATTTCGGTGATGAAGATGATATGATTTTTGTCAATATGGAATTTTCTAATAAGCGTTTTGCATTGTTAGAATGGGGTTCAGCTTATCGTTGGGGTGAACATTATGTCTTAATCCAAGGAAGCAAAGGTGCCATCCGCTTAGACTTATTCAACTGTAAAGGAACTCTTAAGCTAGATGGGCAAGAAAGCTATTTCTTGATTCACGAATCGCAAGAAGAAGATGATGATCGGACTCGTATCTATCATAGTACAGAGATGGATGGAGCAATTGCTTATGGTAAACCAGGTAAACGTACTCCATTATGGCTATCATCTGTCATTGATAAAGAAATGCGCTATCTGCATGAGATTATGGAAGGAGCCCCAGTATCAGAAGAATTTGCAAAACTTTTGACAGGTGAAGCTGCCCTAGAAGCAATTGCTACTGCAGATGCTTGTACCCAGTCTATGTTTGAAGATCGCAAAGTAAAATTGTCAGAAATTGTAAAATAAATTTTGGTATTCTCCTATTTATAGGTCGACTTGCTCCTCTGAAAGTACTTTTAGAGGAGCTGTTTGACTTTGCTAGTTTTTGAAACTGAAATCTATTATACTACAAACTATTGAAAGCGTTTTAATTTTAAGGTATAATAATCTCATAGAAATAAAGAAAAGGAGGAAAGAGGATGCCACAGATTAGCAAAGAAGCCTTGATTGAGCAAATCAAAGATGGAATCATCGTTTCTTGTCAGGCTCTTCCTCATGAACCGCTTTATACAGAAGCGGGAGGGGTGATTCCCTTGCTGGTCAAAGCGGCTGAGCAAGGTGGAGCAGTCGGTATCCGAGCAAACAGTGTTCGCGATATCAAGGAAATTAAGGAAGTCACTAAACTTCCAATTATTGGGATTATCAAACGTGATTATCCACCTCAGGAACCCTTCATCACGGCTACTATGAAAGAAGTTGATGAATTGGCAGAACTGGACATCGAGGTGATTGCTCTGGATTGTACCAAGCGTGAACGCTACGATGGTTTGGAAATTCAAGAGTTCATTCGTCAGGTTAAGGAGAAATATCCTAATCAGCTTTTGATGGCTGATACTAGTATCTTCGAAGAAGGGCTAGCAGCTGTAGAAGCAGGAATTGACTTTGTCGGAACAACCTTATCAGGCTACACATCCTACAGTCCAAAAGTAGACGGTCCAGATTTTGAATTGATTAAGAAACTCTGTGATGCCGGTGTAGATGTCATTGCAGAAGGAAAAATTCATACACCAGAACAAGCCAAACAAATCCTTGAATATGGAGTGCGAGGCATCGTTGTTGGTGGCGCCATTACTAGACCAAAAGAGATTACAGAACGCTTCGTTGCTAGTCTTAAATAAGATGTGAGAGGGAGTTTTATGTTTAAAGTTTTACAAAAAGTTGGAAAAGCTTTTATGTTACCTATAGCTATACTTCCTGCAGCAGGTCTACTTTTGGGGATTGGTGGTGCACTTTCAAACCCAACCACGATAGCAACTTATCCAATACTAGACAATAGTATTTTTCAATCAATATTCCAAGTAATGAGCTCTGCAGGAGAGGTTGTATTCAGTAATTTGTCACTACTTCTCTGTGTGGGATTATGTATTGGCTTAGCGAAACGAGATAAAGGAACCGCTGCGTTAGCAGGAGTAACTGGTTACTTAGTTATGACTGCAACGATCAAAGCTTTGGTAAAACTTTTTATGGCAGAAGGATCTGCAATTGATACTGGAGTTATTGGAGCATTAGTTGTCGGAATAGTTGCCGTATATTTGCACAACCGATATAACAATATTCAATTACCTTCCGCTTTAGGATTCTTTGGAGGTTCACGCTTCGTTCCTATTGTTACATCGTTCTCTTCTATCTTGATTGGCTTTGTCTTCTTTGTTATTTGGCCACCTTTCCAACAACTTCTTGTTTCTACAGGTGGATATATTTCTCAGGCGGGTCCAATTGGAACTTTTCTATATGGATTTTTAATGAGACTTTCTGGAGCAGTAGGCTTACATCATATAATTTACCCTATGTTTTGGTATACTGAACTTGGTGGTGTTGAAACTATTGCAGGACAAACAGTGGTTGGAGCTCAAAAAATATTTTTTGCTCAATTAGCCGATTTGGCCCATTCTGGATTATTTACAGAAGGAACAAGGTTTTTTGCAGGTCGTTTCTCAACAATGATGTTCGGTTTACCGGCTGCCTGTTTAGCGATGTACCATAGTGTTCCTAAAAATCGTCGTAAAAAATACGCGGGTTTGTTTTTTGGAGTTGCTTTAACATCTTTTATTACCGGTATTACAGAACCAATTGAATTTATGTTTCTATTCGTCAGTCCGGTTCTATATGTTGTTCACGCATTCCTTGATGGTGTTAGCTTCTTTATTGCAGACGTCTTAAATATTTCAATAGGAAACACATTTTCAGGAGGTGTAATCGATTTCACTTTATTTGGAATTTTGCAGGGGAACGCTAAGACGAATTGGGTTCTTCAGATTCCATTTGGACTTATTTGGAGTGTTTTGTATTATATTATTTTTAGATGGTTCATTACTCAATTCAACGTTCTAACGCCAGGACGAGGAGAAGAAGTAGATTCTAAAGAAATTTCTGAATCCGCAGATTCAACTTCAAATACTGCAGATTATTTAAAACAGGATAGCCTACAAATTATCAGAGCCTTGGGTGGATCAAATAATATAGAAGATGTAGATGCTTGTGTGACACGTTTACGTGTAGCTGTAAAAGAAGTTAATCAAGTTGATAAAGCACTTTTAAAACAAATTGGTGCAGTTGATGTCTTAGAAGTGAAGGGTGGCATTCAAGCAATCTATGGAGCAAAAGCAATCTTATATAAAAATAGTATTAATGAAATTTTAGGTGTAGATGATTAAGTACTTACTGACTTAATAAAAATAGAGGAGAGTGATGGATGAGTAGGATGAAATGAAATCGCATACAAGAAATAAAGAACTCATTATCCAAGTTGGATACGCTTATTACATAGGAGAATACAAATGAAATTTAGAAAATTAGCTTGTACAGTACTTGCGGGTGCTGCGGTTCTTGGTCTTGCTGCTTGTGGCAATTCTGGCGGAAGTAAAGATGCTGCCAAATCAGGTGGTGACGGTGCCAAAACAGAAATCACTTGGTGGGCATTCCCAGTATTTACCCAAGAAAAAACTGGTGACGGTGTTGGAACTTATGAAAAATCAATCATCGAAGCGTTTGAAAAAGCAAACCCAGATATAAAAGTGAAATTGGAAACCATCGACTTCAAGTCAGGTCCTGAAAAAATCACAACAGCCATCGAAGCAGGAACAGCTCCAGACGTACTCTTTGATGCACCAGGACGTATCATCCAATACGGTAAAAACGGTAAATTGGCTGAGTTGAATGACCTCTTCACAGATGAATTTGTTAAAGATGTCAACAATGAAAACATCGTACAAGCAAGTAAAGCTGGAGACAAGGCTTATATGTATCCGATTAGTTCTGCCCCATTCTACATGGCAATGAACAAGAAAATGTTAGAAGATGCTGGAGTAGCAAACCTTGTAAAAGAAGGTTGGACAACTGATGATTTTGAAAAAGTATTGAAAGCACTTAAAGACAAGGGTTACACACCAGGTTCATTGTTCAGTTCTGGTCAAGGGGGAGACCAAGGAACACGTGCCTTTATCTCTAACCTTTATAGCGGTTCTGTAACAGATGAAAAAGTTAGCAAATATACAACTGATGATCCTAAATTCGTCAAAGGTCTTGAAAAAGCAACTAGCTGGATTAAAGACAATTTGATCAATAATGGTTCACAATTTGACGGTGGGGCAGATATCCAAAACTTTGCCAACGGTCAAACATCTTACACAATCCTTTGGGCACCAGCTCAAAATGGTATCCAAGCTAAACTTTTAGAAGCAAGTAAGGTAGAAGTGGTAGAAGTACCATTCCCATCAGACGAAGGTAAGCCAGCTCTTGAATACCTTGTAAACGGGTTTGCAGTATTCAACAATAAAGACGACAAGAAAGTCGCTGCATCTAAGAAATTCATCCAGTTTATCGCAGATGACAAGGAGTGGGGACCTAAAGACGTAGTTCGTACAGGTGCTTTCCCAGTCCGTACTTCATTTGGAAAACTTTATGAAGACAAACGCATGGAAACAATCAGCGGCTGGACTCAATACTACTCACCATACTACAACACTATTGATGGATTTGCTGAAATGAGAACACTTTGGTTCCCAATGTTGCAATCTGTATCAAATGGTGACGAAAAACCAGCAGATGCTTTGAAAGCCTTCACTGAAAAAGCGAACGAAACAATCAAAAAAGCTATGAAACAATAGTCCTTAGTTATTCTATAAAAAGTAGTTTTTTAAAGAACCTAAGAGTGTATACCCCCTTTTCCCTCTACACAGATAGTGTAAGAAAAGGGGGCTTTTGTTTAAAATGTAAGAAACTGTCACGAAATTAAAATGAAGTTCTTACATAAGCGAATCATAAAAAATTTCATTTTGATTTTAAAACAGTTCAAGAAAGTCAAAAAATTATTCTATTTGAAAGAGAGGTGCCGACTGTGAAAGTCAATAAAATCCGTATGCGGGAAACAGTGATTTCCTACGCTTTCCTAGCACCAGTATTATTCTTCTTTGTCATCTTTGTGTTGGCTCCGATGGTGATGGGCTTCATTACAAGTTTCTTTAACTACTCAATGACTAAATTTGAGTTTGTAGGCTTGGATAACTATATCCGTATGTTTAAAGATCCTGTCTTTACAAAATCTCTGATTAACACAGTTATTTTGGTTATTGGATCTGTACCAGTTGTTGTTCTATTCTCACTCTTTGTAGCATCTCAGACCTATCATCAAAATGTCATTGCCAGATCCTTCTACCGTTTCGTCTTCTTCCTTCCTGTTGTAACGGGTAGTGTTGCCGTGACAGTTGTTTGGAAATGGATTTATGACCCACTATCAGGGATTCTAAACTTTGTCCTTAAGTCAAGCCACATCATCAGCCAAAACATTTCTTGGTTGGGAGATAAAAACTGGGCATTGATGGCGATTATGATTATTCTCTTGACCACTTCAGTTGGTCAGCCCATCATCCTTTATATCGCTGCCATGGGGAATATCGACAATTCACTGGTTGAAGCGGCGCGTGTTGATGGTGCAACTGAGTTTCAAGTTTTTTGGAAGATTAAATGGCCAAGCCTTCTTCCAACAACTCTTTATATTGCAATCATCACAACAATTAACTCATTCCAGTGTTTCGCCTTGATTCAGCTTTTGACATCTGGTGGTCCAAACTACTCAACAAGTACCTTGATGTACTACCTTTACGAAAAAGCCTTCCAATTGACAGAATACGGCTATGCCAACACAATTGGTGTCTTCTTGGCAGTCATGATTGCTATCGTAAGCTTTGTTCAATTTAAAGTACTTGGAAACGACGTAGAATACTAAAGAAAGGAGACAGCTATGCAATCTACAGAAAAAAAACCATTAACAGCCTTTACTGTTATTTCAACAATCATTTTGCTCTTGTTGACTGTGCTGTTCATCTTTCCATTCTACTGGATTTTGACAGGGGCATTCAAATCACAACCTGATACAATTGTTATTCCTCCTCAGTGGTTCCCTAAAATGCCAACCATGGAAAACTTCCAACAACTCATGGTGCAGAACCCTGCCTTGCAATGGATGTGGAACTCAGTATTTATCTCATTGGTAACCATGTTCTTAGTTTGTGCAACCTCATCTCTAGCAGGTTATGTATTGGCTAAAAAACGTTTCTATGGTCAACGCATTCTATTTGCTATCTTTATCGCTGCTATGGCGCTTCCAAAACAAGTTGTCCTTGTACCATTGGTACGTATCGTCAACTTCATGGGAATCCACGATACTCTCTGGGCAGTGATCTTGCCTTTGATTGGATGGCCATTCGGTGTCTTCCTCATGAAACAATTTAGTGAAAATATTCCTACAGAGTTGCTTGAATCAGCTAAAATCGACGGTTGTGGTGAGATTCGTACCTTCTGGAGTGTAGCCTTCCCGATTGTGAAACCAGGGTTTGCAGCCCTTGCAATCTTTACCTTTATCAATACTTGGAATGACTACTTCATGCAATTGGTAATGTTGACTTCACGTAACAATTTGACCATCTCACTTGGGGTTGCGACCATGCAGGCTGAAATGGCAACCAACTATGGTTTGATTATGGCAGGAGCTGCCCTTGCTGCTGTTCCAATCGTCACAGTCTTCCTAGTCTTCCAAAAATCCTTCACACAGGGTATTACTATGGGAGCGGTCAAAGGATAATACTCTGCGAAAATCGAATGCAAACTACGTCAGCTTCACCTTGCCATACTTAAGTATTGCCTGCGGTTAGCTTCCTAGTTTGTTCTTCAATTTTCATTGAGTATAGGAAAATCAATCTATCAAGATACAGAAGTATATTTTATAGATTTAGAGAATATAGAGGTTATAAGTGTCTACAAAATGGAGGGTATGCAGTTACTTTATGAAGTTTTGTCAGACACTTATCAACTTAAGAATGGTTTTAGTTAACTATCAGAAACGAAGGAAAGAGTATGATTTTTGACGATTTGAAAAACATCACCTTTTACAAAGGGATTCATCCCAATTTAGACAAGGCTATCGACTACCTCTACCAACATCGTAAAGATTCATTCGAAGTAGGAAAGTATGAGATTGATGGAGATAAAGTCTTTCTAGTTGTTCAGGAAAATGTCCTCAATCAAGTTGAGAATAATCAATTTGAACACCATAAGAACTATGCAGATTTGCATTTGCTGATAGAAGGGCATGAATATTCGAGCTACGGTTCACGTATCAAAGACGAGGCAGTAGCATTCGACGAAGCGAGTGACATTGGCTTTGTTCATTGTCATGAACACTACCCGCTCTTGTTGGGTTATCACAATTTTGCGATTTTCTTCCCAGGTGAGCCACATCAGCCAAATGGTTATGCAGGCATGGAAGAAAAGGTTCGAAAATATATCTTTAAAATCTTGATTGATTAAAAATAGGATGAATTGTTTTTTTGTAAAGCTTTGATAATACTCTACCATGAAATTGATCTTTGTGAGGTAGAGAAATGAGAATAAAATATTTAAAAATTGGTATCTTCTTGTCAGTCTGTTTATTGCTAATGAGTAATATTTTACCTTCAATTGTGTATGCGAATGAAGTTTCGAATATCCAAACTATACAGTCAGAAATAGATCGAATAGATGCAAAATTATCTCAAAATTACTTGCTAACTGAACAAGAAATTAAGGATCTGGTGGAAGATAGCAAAGGAGTCTATCCAGACATATCAGATGAACGTAAAATTGAATTGCTAGAAATGGTATCTTCTAAGTATGCTGCAAGAGCTAGTTTCTTAGATGGAAAGGGAATTACAGTTAATGAGATGGCTTGGATAATTAAGGGCATTGTGACTGGATTGATTGGCGGACACATAAAATTAGGTGCTTATGCGGCTAAGTATGGTATTAGTATGGCGCGTTCTATCTTAAGTAGGGCAGCTGCAACTGCGGCAGCAAGAGTAGGATTATTGACCAAGATTTCTGGATGGATTTTACAAATAGCTGTGAATGTAGCTGATGTATATGGTAATTTTGCCTACAATATTGCTGCAGCTTGGGATGCACATGATAAAATCCCTAACAATGGTCGTATAAACTTTTAAAATGCGAGAATGAAAGCACTCTGTATATTTTTATTGTATATGTTAGCTTGGACAGTGCTTGCAATGATAATCCGTGGAGGGCTAGATGGATTTGATGAACACACTTGGCGTAATATTTTAGCTAGTGCGTTGTCCTCGCTATACATACATTATATATCCATAGATAGAAAAAGAAAAAAGTCCAAAAGAAAAAAGAAAAAATAGATTTGTTCATGGTAGGGACTTATGAAAGCTTTACTGACAAAAAAGAAAACAGTTTACAAAGAAAAATGATGGAGGAGCAAACATGGCACAAAAAGGAGTAAGCCTTATCAAGGCAGCATTTGATACAGATAACTTTCTCATGCGTTTTAGTGAGAAAGTCTTGGACATCGTGACAGCCAATCTTCTTTTTGTCGTCTCTTGTTTGCCCATCGTGACGATTGGAGTGGCTAAAATCAGCCTCTACGAGACCATGTTCGAAGTTAAGAAGAGCAGACGTGTTCCAGTTTTTAGAACCTATCTAAGAGCTTTCAAGCAAAATCTGAAACTAGGTCTTCAGCTGGGTTTAATGGAGTTAGGAATTGTGTTTCTTACCCTTTCAGATCTTTATCTTTTCTGGGGTCAAACAGCTCTGCCCTTCCAATTGCTGAAAGCCATTTGTTTAGGTATTCTGATTTTTCTTACTATCGTGATGCTGGCTAGTTACCCTATCGCGGCACGTTATGACCTATCTTGGAAAGAAATTCTTCAAAAAGGATTGATGTTGGCTAGTTTTAACTTTCCTTGGTTCTTCCTCATGTTAGCCATTCTTGTCCTCATTGTGATGGTTCTTTATCTGTCCGCCTTCAGTCTACTCTTAGGTGGCTCAGTCTTCCTACTTTTTGGGTTTGGACTATTGGTCTTTATCCAGACTGGATTGATGGAGAAAATTTTCGCAAAATACCAATAGGAGCTTTATTTCTGAAACTACTTTCAAAGGCTCCAAACGCTATTCTATAAGCGAGAAACTAAAATCTAAGTGTCTATAAGATATTGAAAGCCTTTTCGGTAAAGTGTATACTAAAGAAGTAAAGAAAAATCTGCTTTAGCAGAAAATAAAAATAATAGGAGAAAATCTATGTCAGATTTGAAAAAATACGAAGGTGTCATTCCAGCCTTCTACGCATGTTATGATGATCAAGGAGAAGTGAGCCCAGAACGTACACGTGCCTTGGTTCAATACTTCATCGATAAAGGAGTTCAAGGTCTTTATGTCAATGGTTCTTCTGGTGAATGTATCTACCAAAGCGTTGAAGATCGCAAGTTGATTTTGGAAGAAGTCATGGCGGTAGCTAAAGGTAAATTGACCATTATTGCCCATGTTGCTTGCAATAATACTAAAGATAGTATGGAACTTGCTCGCCATGCTGAAAGCTTGGGAGTAGATGCTATTGCAACGATTCCACCAATTTATTTCCGCTTGCCAGAATACTCAGTTGCCAAATACTGGAACGATATCAGTTCTGCAGCTCCAAACACAGACTACGTGATTTACAACATTCCTCAATTGGCAGGGGTTGCTTTGACTCCAAGCCTTTACACAGAAATGTTGAAAAATCCTCGTGTTATCGGTGTTAAGAACTCTTCTATGCCAGTTCAAGATATCCAAACCTTTGTCAGCCTTGGTGGGGAAGACCATATCGTCTTTAACGGTCCAGATGAACAGTTCCTAGGTGGCCGCCTCATGGGTGCTAAAGCTGGTATCGGTGGTACTTATGGTGCTATGCCAGAACTCTTCTTGAAACTCAATCAGTTGATTGCGGATAAGGACCTAGAAACAGCGCGTGAATTGCAGTATGCTATCAACGCAATCATTGGTAAACTCACTTCTGCTCATGGAAATATGTACGGTGTCATCAAAGAAGTCTTGAAAATCAATGAAGGCTTGAATATTGGATCTGTTCGTTCACCATTGACACCAGTAACTGAAGAAGATCGTCCAGTTGTAGAAGCGGCTGCAGCCTTGATTCGTGAAACCAAGGAGCGCTTCCTCTAATCTAAAAGGAGGTATTTATGACATACTACGTTGCAATTGATATCGGTGGAACCAACATCAAGTATGGTTTGGTTGATCAAGAGGGGCAACTTCTTGAATCGCATGAAATGCCAACTGAGGCGCATAAGGGTGGACCTCATATCTTACAAAAGACCAAAGATATCGTAGCTAATTATTTAGAAAAAGGCCCAGTAGCAGGTGTTGCCATATCTTCTGCTGGGATGGTGGATCCGGATAAGGGTGAGATTTTCTATGCTGGGCCGCAAATCCCTAACTACGCAGGCACCCAGTTCAAAAAGGAAATCGAAGAAAGCTTTACTATTCCTTGTGAGATTGAAAATGATGTCAACTGTGCAGGTCTTGCTGAGGCAGTATCTGGTTCAGGCAAGGGAGCAAGTGTGACACTTTGCTTGACCATTGGAACAGGTATCGGTGGTTGCTTGATTATGGATAGGAAAGTCTTCCATGGTTTTAGCAATTCAGCCTGTGAAGTCGGGTATATGCATATGCAGGATGGAGCTTTTCAAGACTTGGCTTCTACAACAGCTTTAGTGAAATATGTAGCTGAAGCCCATGGAGAAGATGTTGATCAGTGGAATGGCCGTAGAATTTTCAAAGAAGCCACTGAAGGAAACAAAATCTGCATGGAAGGTATTGACCGTATGGTTGACTATCTAGGAAAAGGTCTGGCAAATATTTGCTACGTTGCCAATCCAGAAGTGGTTATTCTTGGTGGTGGTATCATGGGGCAAGAGGCTATCCTCAAACCTAAGATCCGCACAGCCTTGAAAGAGGCTTTGGTACCAAGTTTAGCAGAAAAAACACGATTAGAATTTGCCCATCACCAAAATACAGCAGGGATGTTGGGTGCATATTATCATTTTAAGACAAAACAATCCTAGTTTGGCTCAGCCAAACTAGGATTTTCTTACACGTTTTTGTCTACGATAGCCGTTGAGTTTCTTATTTTCCCAGTAGCTATTAAAGATTTTTTCCTTGCTTTCGCGATTGATTTCCAAAAAGTAGGCATAAATCAAATCGATAAAGAAGAGCATAGGAAGTTGAGCGGATATTCGTTGGATATAGGAGGGTTGGCTGTGGGTGGCTACAAGAACAGTCTCTGTATAGGTCTGGCTATCTTTATTGGGAACACTTGTAAAGAGTACAGTCTTTGCCCCCATCTCCTTGGCATCTAATAGACTATCTAAAATAGAAGGAGTTGAGCCTGAAAGTGAGAAGCCAAGTACGAGACAATTTTCATCCATAATGCTGGTTGTCCAAGCAAAGCCGTCTTGGTCAGTCAAGGCCTCGCAGACCACACCTAGACGCATGAAGCGTAATTTCATTTCACGAGCAACAAGGCCAGAACTTCCTGTTCCGAAGAAGTAGATACGCTCAGCATCTTCGATTAACTGGGCAATTCGTTCTAGTTGGATTTCGTCAATCAAGTCCTGTGTTTGTTCCCTCATATTGCTATAGCTTCTGAGGACTCGTTTTGTCAGTGGACTGTGCTTGGAGACTTGGTTGGCTTGATTTTCTGCCTGATGTTGGTATTGGAAAATAAATTCTCGGTAGCCAGTAAAGCCACACTTTTTAGCAAAGCGAGTTAGTGCAGCCTGAGAGATATGTAATTTTTGAGTGACCTGTTGGGAGGAAAGGTCATCTTGAATGGTTTCTGCTTGTAAAAAATAGCGAGCGATTTCTTGCTCTAGGTCTGTCATTTCTTCAAAATGTGAATCAATGACAGTTGCGATATCTGGTTTGTCCATAGGGAAGGCTCCTTTAAATGAGTCGTGTTGGAAAAAGACTAGATTATTGAACTTTTACATTCATTATAACATATAATATAGGGATGGATAAATAAAAACGTATCTTACTGTAAAAACGAAAAAAAGCTTCTTTCTTTTCCATAATTTTCTGCTCAAATTGTGGTACAATTAAGAGTAAGATTTTAAGTTAGAAATGAGACTGATTTGTATGAGAAAATTTAACAGCCATTCGATTCCGATTCGGCTTAATTTATTGTTTTCAATCGTCATTTTACTCTTTATGACCATTATTGGTCGTTTGTTGTATATGCAGATTTTGAACAAGGATTTTTACGAAAAAAAGCTAGCCTCAGCTAGTCAGACCAAGGTCACAACCAGTTCTGCCCGTGGGGAAATCTATGATGCTAGTGGAAAACCTTTGGTAGAAAATACGTTAAAGCAGGTTGTTTCCTTTACGCGTAGCAATAAAATGACGGCTACAGACTTAAAAGAAATAGCTAAAAAGTTACTGACTTATGTGAGCATCAGTTCGCCAAATTTGACAGAACGCCAGCTGGCTGATTACTATTTGGCTGATCCTGAAATCTATAAAAAAACAGTGGAAGCTCTCCCAAGTGAGAAACGCTTGGATTCAGATGGCAATCGCCTATCCGAATCAGAACTGTATAACAATGCGGTCGATAGTGTCCCAACAAGTCAACTAAACTATACAGAGGATGAAAAGAAAGAAATCTATCTTTTTAGTCAGTTAAATGCTGTTGGAAACTTTGCGACAGGAACCATTGCGACAGATCCTCTAAATGATTCTCAGGTAGCTGTTATTGCCTCTATTTCAAAGGAAATGCCTGGCATTAGTATTTCTACTTCTTGGGATAGAAAGGTTTTGGAAACTTCCCTTTCTTCTATAGTAGGGAGTGTATCCAGTGAAAAAGCTGGTCTCCCAGCGGAAGAAGCAGAAGCCTATCTTAAAAAAGGCTATTCTCTAAATGACCGTGTTGGAACCTCCTATTTGGAAAAGCAATATGAAGAGACCTTACAAGGAAAACGCTCGGTAAAAGAAATCCATCTGGATAAATATGGCAATATGGAAAGCGTGGACACAATTGAGGAAGGTAGTAAGGGAAACAATATCAAACTGACCATTGATTTGGCCTTCCAAGATAGCGTGGATGCTTTGCTGAAAAGTTATTTCAATTCCGAGCTAGGAAATGGTGGAGCCAAGTATTCTGAGGGTGTGTATGCAGTCGCCCTTAACCCCAAAACAGGTGCTGTTTTGTCTATGTCAGGACTCAAACATGACCTGAAAACGGGAGAGTTGACTCCTGATTCCTTGGGAACGGTAACCAATGTCTTTGTCCCAGGTTCGGTTGTTAAGGCCGCTACCATCAGCTCAGGTTGGGAAAATGGTGTTTTATCAGGAAACCAAACCTTAACAGATCAGCCTATTGTTTTCCAAGGTTCAGCTCCAATTTATTCTTGGTATAAATTGGCATATGGATCTTTTCCTATTACAGCTGTGGAAGCCTTGGAGTATTCATCCAATGCTTACATGGTTCAAACCGCTTTGGGCATTATGGGTCAGACCTATCAACCCAATATGTTTGTTTTAACTAATAATTTAGAATCCGCCATGGGGAAACTTCGTTCGACATTTGCGGAATATGGTCTTGGAGCCTCAACAGGCATTGACCTTCCAGATGAGTCAACTGGTTTTATACCAAAAGAGTATAATTTCGCTAATTACATTACCAATGCATTTGGTCAGTTTGATAACTATACGCCGATGCAGTTGGCTCAGTATGTAGCAACTATTGCAAATGATGGTGTTCGTGTGGCTCCTCGTATTGTTGAAGGCATTTATGGAAATAATGATAAGGGAGGCCTAGGCGACTTGATTCAGCAACTGCAACCGACAGAGATGAATAAGGTCAATATATCCGACTCTGATATGAGTATTTTGCACCAAGGTTTTTATCAGGTTGCTCATGGGACTAGTGGCTTGACAACTGGACGTGCCTTTTCAAATGGTGCCTTGGTATCCATTAGCGGAAAAACAGGTACTGCCGAAAGTTATGTTGCGGGAGGTCAAGAAGCTAACAATACCAATGCCGTGGCCTATGCACCATCAGATAATCCTCAAATTGCTGTAGCAGTTGTCTTCCCGCATAACACCAATCTTACAAATGGTGTCGGACCTTCCATTGCGCGCGATATTATCAACCTCTATAACCAACATCATCCAATGAATTAGAAAGGAACTTATGCTTTATCCAACACCTATTGCCAAGCTAATTGACAGTTATTCCAAGTTACCAGGTATCGGGATTAAGACGGCTACCCGTCTGGCCTTTTATACTATTGGAATGTCTGATGACGATGTCAATGAATTTGCTAAAAATCTCCTTTCTGCTAAGAGAGAGCTGACCTATTGTTCTATTTGTGGTCGTTTGACTGATGACGATCCTTGCTCTATCTGTACCGATCCAAGTCGTGACCAGACAACGATTTTGGTGCTAGAGGATAGTCGTGATGTGGCGGCCATGGAAAATATCCAAGAATACCATGGACTCTATCATGTCTTACATGGCCTCATTTCTCCTATGAATGGTATCAGTCCAGACGATATCAATCTCAAGAGTCTCATGACTCGTCTGATGGATAGTGAGGTTTCAGAAGTAATCGTAGCAACCAATGCCACAGCAGATGGGGAAGCGACTTCCATGTATCTTTCCCGCTTACTCAAGCCAGCTGGTATCAAGGTCACTCGCCTGGCACGAGGCCTTGCTGTGGGAGCAGATATCGAGTATGCGGACGAAGTGACCCTCTTACGGGCTATTGAAAATCGGACAGAGTTGTAAGTGTGGACAAATTTACGAACTCCATTCATTTATAAAAAATCAAAGAGGCTGAAAATCGTTCCTATCGGCCTCTTTTTGTATAGTGTGATGAGTAGTGTCAGGTTCAAGTTTTAAAAAACTAAGCAAATATGATATACTAAAGAGCGAGTATTCTAGTAGAATTAGGACAAGTAATATGAAACAAACGATTATTCTTTTATACGGTGGACGGAGTGCAGAGCGTGAAGTCTCTGTCCTTTCAGCTGAGAGTGTCATGCGTGCGGTTAATTACGATCGTTTCACAGTCAAGACTTTCTTCATCAGCCAGTCAGGTGACTTTATCAAAACGCAAGAATTTAGCCTGACTCCGGGGCAAGAGGACCGTCTCATGACCAATGCGACTATTGATTGGGATAAGCAAGTTGTACCAAGTGCTATTTACGAAGAAGGTGCAGTGGTCTTTCCAGTCCTTCACGGTCCGATGGGAGAAGATGGCTCTGTCCAAGGATTCTTGGAAGTTTTGAAAATGCCGTATGTCGGCTGCAATATCTTGTCATCTAGCCTTGCCATGGACAAAATCACTACCAAGCGTGTTCTGGAATCTGCTGGTATTGCCCAAGTTCCTTATGTGGCTATCGTTGAAGGCGATGATGTGACTGCTAAAATCGCTGAAGTGGAAGAAAAATTGGCTTATCCAGTCTTCGCTAAGCCGTCAAACATGGGATCTAGTGTCGGTATTTCTAAGTCTGAAAACCAAGAAGAACTCCGTCAAGCCTTAAAACTTTCCTTCCGATATGACAGCCGTGTCTTGGTTGAGCAAGGAGTGAATGCCCGTGAAATTGAGGTTGGCCTCTTGGGTAACTACGATGTCAAGAGCACGCTACCTGGAGAAGTTGTCAAGGACGTTGCCTTTTATGACTACGATGCCAAGTATATTGATAACAAGATTACTATGGATATTCCTGCCAAAATCAGTGATGATGTGGTGGCTGTCATGCGTCAAAATGCAGAAACAGCCTTCCGTGCCATTGGTGGCCTTGGTCTATCTCGTTGCGATTTCTTCTATACAGATAAGGGAGAGATTTTTCTCAACGAGCTCAATACCATGCCAGGTTTCACCCAGTGGTCTATGTACCCACTACTTTGGGACAATATGGGGATCAGCTACCCAGAACTAATCGAGCGTTTGGTTGACCTTGCCAAGGAAAGTTTTGACAAGCGCGAAGCGCATTTGATATAAAATGAAAGAGAGGGTAGAAGCCAGAACCATCACTGCAAGGTGACTAGAGTTCTCGGACTTCAGCCCTTTTTAAAGGAGTAGAAATGAAATTAACAATCTATGAAATTGCCCAAGTTGTTGGAGCTAAAAATGATATCAGTATCTTTGAGGACACCCAGTTAGAAAAAGCTGAGTTTGATAGTCGTTTGATTGGAACTGGAGATTTATTTGTGCCACTTAAAGGTGCGCGTGATGGCCATGACTTTATCGAAACAGCCTTTGAAAATGGTGCAGCAGTAACCCTGTCTGAGAAAGAGCTTGCAAATCATCCCTACATTCTAGTAGATGATGTGCTGACTGCCTTTCAAACCCTAGCTGCCTACTATCTTGAAAAAACAGCGGTTGATGTCTTTGCGGTTACGGGTTCAAATGGCAAGACAACGACCAAAGACATGTTGGCGCACTTGCTATCAACAATCTACAAAACCTACAAAACACAAGGCAACTACAATAACGAGATTGGCCTTCCCTACACAGTTCTCCACATGCCTGAAGGGACAGAAAAGTTGGTCTTGGAGATGGGGCAGGATCACTTGGGAGATATTCATCTCTTGTCTGAATTGGCTCATCCAAAAACAGCCATCGTGACCTTGGTTGGAGAAGCCCATTTGGCCTTTTTCAAAGACCGTTCTGATATTGCTAAAGGGAAAATGCAAATTGCAGACGGGATGTCTTCGAATTCCTTGCTCTTGGCACCAGCAGATCCGATTGTAGAGGACTACTTACCAACTGATAAAAAGGTAGTTCGTTTTGGGCAAGGGGCAGAGTTGGAAATTACTGACATGGTAGAACGTAAGGATAGTCTGACCTTTAAAGCTAATTTCTTAAATCAAGCCCTTGATTTGCCAGTGACTGGTAAGTACAATGCCACCAATGCTATGATTGCGTCTTATGTTGCCCTACAAGAAGGAGTTTCAGAGGAACAAATTCGTCAGGCCTTCCAACATCTTGAATTGACACGTAATCGTACCGAGTGGAAGAAAGCAGGCAATGGGGCAGATATCCTATCAGATGTGTATAATGCCAATCCAACTGCTATGAAGTTGATTTTGGAGACATTCTCTGCCATTCCAACCAATGAAGGTGGCAAGAAAATTGCGGTTTTAGCGGACATGAAGGAACTGGGTAACCAGTCAGTTCAACTCCATAATCAGATGATTTTGAGCCTTTCTCCAGATGTGCTTGATACCCTTATTTTCTATGGAGAAGATATTGCTGAATTAGCCCAATTGGCTAGTCAAATGTTCCCAATCGGCCACGTTTACTACTTCAAGAAAACAGAAGACCAAGACCAATTTAAAGACCTAGTCAAGCAGGTCAAGGAAAGCCTTGGAGCCCATGACCAAATCTTGCTAAAAGGTTCTAACTCTATGAATCTAGCCAAGCTGGTAGAATGTTTAGAAAATGAAGCTAAGTGATTTTGTCAAACATTTACGTATTTCTAAATCCATTTTTCTTACATTGCATGGTATAATAAAATGCAGGAAAATTTTGAATCATGAGGAAGACTAGATGAATTTATGGGATATTTTCTTTACGCCCCAAGCAACAGAACCACCCAAATTTGACCTTTTTGGTACGTGAGTATATTTACACTATTAGCCTTGACCTTTTATACAGCCTATCGTTATCGTGAAAAGAAGGTTTACCAACGATTTTTCCAAATCTTGCAGGCAGTTCAGTTGATCCTTCTTTATGGTTGGTACTGGGTCAATCATATGCCACTATCAGAAAGTTTACCCTTTTACCATTGTCGTATGGCTATGTTTGTGGTGCTCTTGCTTCCTGGTCAGTCCAAATATAGGCAGTATTTTGCATTACTAGGAACATTTGGGACATTAGCGGCCTTTGTTTATCCAGTGCCAGATGCTTATCCTTTCCCCCATATTGCCATCTTGTCCTTTATCTTTGGGCATTTAGCACTCTTGGGGAACTCTCTAGTTTATCTATTGAGACAGTATGATGCGCGATTGCTGGATGTGAAGGGAATTTTTCTCATGACCTTTGCCCTAAATGCTTTGATTTTTGTGGTCAATTTAGTAACAGGTGGAGATTACGGATTCTTGACAAAACCGCCATTGGTTGGAGACCATGGCTTAGTAGCTAATTATTTAATCGTTTCTCTGGCCTTGTCGGCAGCGATTACGTTGACAAAAAAATCTTGGAACTATTTTTAGAACAAGAAGCAGAAAAAATGATTGCAAAGAAAGCCGGCTCTTTGTCAACTGTAGTGGGTTGAAGTCAGCTAAGCTCGAGAAAGGACAAATTTCGTCCTTTCTTTTTTGATGTTCAAAGCGATAAAAATCCGTTTTTTGAAGTTTTCAAAGTTTCGAAAACCAAAGGCATTGCGCTTGATAAGTTTGATGAGATTATTGGTCGCTTCCAGTTTGGCATTAGAATAGTGTAGTTGAAGGGCGTTGACAATCTTTTCTTTATCTTTGAGGAAGGTTTTAAAGACAGTCTGAAAAAGAGGATGAACCTGCTTTAGATTGTCCTCAATAAGCCCGAAAAATTTCTCTGGTTCCTTATTCTGGAAGTGAAAAAGCAAGAGCTGATAGAGCTGATAGTGGTGTTTCAAGTCTTCTGAATAGCTCAAAAGCTTGTTTAAAATCTCTTTATTGGTTAAGTGCATACGAAAAGTAGGACGATAAAAACGTTTATCACTCAGTTTACGGCTATCCTGTTGAATGAGTTTCCAGTAGCGCTTGATAGCCTTGTATTCATGGGATTTTCGATGAAACTGATTCATGATTTGGACACGCACACGACTCATAGCACGGCTAAGATGTTGTACAATATGAAAGCGATCAAGAACGATTTTAGCATTCGGGAGTGAAACAGTCTGGGAGACTG
>ERZ1023182.42-NODE-42-length-32367-cov-15.882861_pt1 | contig 32367 bp, 28 predicted proteins | sample MGYA00380437_ERZ1023182 | MGnify/ENA primary metagenome ERZ1023182 (study PRJEB33173, sample SAMEA4830395) | metagenome | study: EMG produced TPA metagenomics assembly of the PRJEB25223 data set...
TACGGCAAGGCGACGTTGACGTGGTTTGAAGAGATTTTCGAAGAGTATAAGTCTCTATATAACAAAACGCATATTACCAAGGCTCAAGACTTGATAATATGCGTTTTTCTTTTTTATTCAATGTGGATTGTTTGATTAGCAAAGGCGATAATAGCTTGCTTCAACTCATCTCCACTGAGAGTGCGGAACTCTCCAATCTTTTGATTAATGGATTCTAAAGGCATGACATTAACCTTACCAACGAAAATCTTATCAATAACCTGATTGTCAACGAGTTCGGTTGATACCAAGAGCTCTTCGTAGAGTTTTTCACCTGGACGGATTCCAACTTCAACGATTGGAATTTCACTTTCAGTGTGGCCACTTAGAAGCACCATTTTCTTGGCCAAGTCATAAATCTTGACTGGTTTGCCCATATCAAGGATAAAGACTTCCCCATCTTTGGCATAAGCACCAGCATGGATAACCAGACGGCTAGCTTCTGGAATGGTCATAAAGTAACGGGTCATGCGGAAGTCTGTCACCGTTACAGGCCCACCTTCAGCAATCTGACGTTCAAAGACTGGAATGACACTACCACGGCTACCAAGAACATTCCCAAAACGAACTGCACAGTAGGTTGATTGGCTACGTTGGTTAAAGCCAGTGACAATCAACTCCGCCACGCGCTTGGTTGCTCCCATAACATTTGGTGGATTAACTGCCTTATCTGTCGAAATCATAACCATCTTAGGCACTTTAGCTTCATCAACAGCCTTAGCAACATTGTAAGTTCCACGGATATTGTTTTTGAAGGCTTCTTTTGGATTGCGCTCCATCATAGGAACATGCTTGTGGGCTGCCGCATGATAAACAATAGCAGGTTTGTACTGCTCAAAGACTTGCAACAAGCGGTCGTAGTCTTGAATGTCCGCAATCACAGGTACATAATCAATCCCTTGGAACTTACGAATCAATTCATGATAAACAAGGTAGATTGAGTTTTCCCCGTGACCGAGCAAGACAATGCGTTCAGGATTGAAGCGACTAACTTGACGACAGATTTCAGAACCGATTGAACCTCCAGCTCCTGTGACTAAGATCGTCTTACCTGTCAGTTCTGCACCCAGACGCGATTCGTCAAGACGGATTTCCTGACGACCCAAAAGGTCCGTAATATCAATTTTTTGGAAGCCAGTACCTGCTTGGTGAAGGCCCTGAACAACAGTTTCAACCTTAGGCATCTTGTAACATTTGACACCCAGCTTATTACACATCTGCAAGATACGCTCATATTCTGACGGATCCAGCGACGGAATCGCAACGATGACACGCTCGATTTGATGGTGTTTGGCTAATTCAGGCAGATTGTCATAAGAGCCCAAAACAGGAATACCACCAAGTTTTTGACCCTTTTTCTTAGAATCCTTATCCAAAATACCGACCAGTTCTAATTCACTGGTTGGATGTTGGTAACTATCCATAAAGAGAGCCCCACCATCACCGGCACCAATCAAGAAGGTCAGACGGTGTTCTCCATCACCACTACCTTTTTTGCGTCTGGAGTAGATTAACTGCCAACTAATCCGTGGCAATAAAATCAAGAAGGTACTCAACAAGATAAAGAGAATGATGAAACGGATGGAGAAGAGTGGCAAGAAGGCATAACAGATACTATATGACAAGACACTGCTAGCAGTCACACCAAAAAAGATTTTCATGAAATCCGTAATCTTGCTGTAACGACTAATACTCGCGTTCAAGCCCCAAAATGCAATCATCAATTGATAAAACAAGAAGGCCAAACTCGTATAGATAATGTAGTCAACAGGTGCTGGATTAATCAACCCATAAAATAAAATATAAGATACAATGATGGAAACCACCATACTGAAAATATCAAATATTCCCCAGAAAACCTGCTTTTGTTGTTTATTTAAAATTTCCACCAGATCAATCACATAATCTGTTAGTTTTTTATTCATAGAAATTTACTCCTCCTTAAAAGAGTTTTACTATATTGTTATTGTAGCATATTTTGATTTATTTGGCTTATTTTATCCAAATAAATTATTGTTCCCTTGTACTCCTTCTTCCATTTAAATCCTCTAATTAAACCTACAATCGTCCCAAGGCCATAAGCAAAGTGAATGGAAAATAAAAGAAAGGGCATCACAATTAGAAATCCATTTTTATGTTTTAATAAAGTCAGCAAAGTGAGTAATGACAAAAGTAGAAAATAGGCACCTAATAGTAAAGTTATGAATACGAATGTGATCGGTAACAATGCTAGACTAAACACAAGACTCAAAACAAATAAACAAGGAACATAGTGAAATAATGATAAACACTTAAACTGAACATGGCTTGTCAAGCCAATCCACAAACCATTTGAATACTTTTGATGCAGCATTTTCTTGAATGTTGGTCGAATATACTGATAAGATAGAATACTTGGGCTATAGCGGATTTTATAACCATGTTCTCGAATTCTATAATGAATATCATTATCTTCAGTTCGGCCAAGTTGCTCATTTACTAAACCAACCTTCTGGAAAACCTCTCGTTTATACATCCCATGAAAAATAGAAGAAATATATCTATCCTCAGAACTATTTCGATAATTGGCAATGCTACTGCCAAACATATTTTCCTCAACAAGATGCAAGGTCTCTGCCCATTTTCCTTTTCCTTCGACAATCGTCGGTCTAGGCCCCCCACAGACAAATTCACCTTGTTGAATAATAGCCACATTGTTCATTACAAAACTCTCAGTAACTTTTGAATGAGCATCAATTTTTAAAATAAGGTTCCCTACAGAATGTTTAACTCCCAGGTTAAAACCACTAGCTTGATTTTTCTTAGGATTGTTATACAATCTAATTGAGTTAAACTCTGTATCTTCCTTTATAAATTGCTGAATGATAGCTGTGGTCCCATCTGTGGACATAGCATTTATAAATAGAATTTCAATATTCTCTTTAGGATAAGTTTGATTTTTTAAGTCTTCAATTAGACCAGGCAGATATTTTTCTTCATTGTATGCACTGATTACAATGGATACGAGAAGACTTTCAACATTTTGGGTCACTACTACTCTCCTGAATTTTTCCTTCCACCATTCTATCATAATTTTCAAGACTTTCCCATTTTTATCTTGAAAGCCAGAAACCTTACTTGACATTATAGTGAAAAAGCCTTAAAATAAGCTGTTATTAAAATCAGCTAGAAGAGGTATTATATGAAAAAGCAATCACTCTTTTTTGTTCCAGGTATTATCCTGATTGGTGTTTCCTTGCGGACTCCTTTTACTGTTTTACCCATTATTTTGGGAAATATTTCGCAAGATCTGGGGGTAGAAGTTAGTTCGCTTGGTGTCTTGACCAGCCTGCCTCTCCTTATGTTTACCCTCTTTTCACCATTTTCTACCCGACTGGCTCAGAAAATTGGCTTGGAGCATCTCTTCACCTACAGCCTCTTCTTCTTGACCATCGGCTCACTTATTCGACTAATCAATCTGCCCCTGCTCTATCTAGGAACCTTGATGGTTGGGGCAAGTGTCGCAGTCATCAATGTCCTGCTTCCTAGTCTTATCCAAGCCAATCAACCAAAGAAAATTGGTTTTCTGACCACCTTATATGTAACGTCTATGGGGATTGCAACGGCTCTGGCTTCCTATCTAGCTGTGCCCATTACACAAGCCAGTTCTTGGAAAGGACTTATCCTCCTCCTCACGTTACTCTGTCTAGCAACTTTTTTGGTCTGGCTCCCAAATCACCGCTATAATCATAGACTAGCTCCACAAACCAAACAAAAAAGTCAAACAAAGGTCATGCGTAATAAACAGGTTTGGGCAATTATTATCTTTTCAGGTTTTCAATCCTTGATCTTTTACACCACTATGACCTGGTTACCTACCATGTCTATCCATGCAGGTCTATCCAGTCACGAAGCTGGCTTGCTGACTTCTATCTTCTCTCTGATTAGCATTCCTTTTTCAATGACCATCCCAAGCCTGACAACCAGTTTATCTACTCGCAACCGTCAGCTCATGCTCACTCTGGTTTCACTAGCTGGTGTAGTCGGCATTTCCATGCTCTTTTTCCCAATCGGTAATTTCTTTTACTGGCTTGCCATCCATCTCCTCATCGGAACCGCAACCAGCGCCCTCTTCCCCTATCTCATGGTCAACTTTTCACTCAAGACAAGCGCCCCTGAAAAGACAGCCCAATTGTCTGGTTTATCTCAAACAGGAGGCTATATCCTAGCAGCTTTTGGGCCAACCCTCTTTGGTTACAGTTTTGACCTGTTCCACTCTTGGGTGCCAGCTGTAGCTACCCTCTTGCTCGTCGATATCCTGATGACTGTGACCCTCTTTACAGTGGACAGAGCGGATAAGATCCTTTAAACTTCTAGTTTTTCCTAGAAGTTTTTTATATATATAAATTTTACACATTTCTCTTGACAGGGCTTTCTTTTAGATGTATAATGTATGTGTAGAAAAATTATATATAAAAATATTACACATTAGAAAAGGAGGTTTCCCATGTACTTTCCAACATCCTCTGCCTTGATTGAATTTCTCATCTTGGCCGTACTGGAGCAGGGTGATTCTTATGGTTATGAGATTAGCCAAACCATTAAGCTGATCGCTAATATCAAAGAATCCACACTCTATCCCATTCTCAAAAAATTGGAAGGCAATAGCTTTCTGACAACCTATTCTAGAGAGTTCCAAGGTCGCATGCGCAAATACTACTCCTTGACAAACGGTGGTATAGAGCAGCTCTTGACCCTAAAAGATGAATGGACACTCTATACAGACACCATCAATGGCATCATAGAAGGGAGTATCCGCCATGACAAGAACTGAATACCTGACTCAGCTAGAACTCTATCTCAAGAAACTACCTGAAGCTGACCGTATCGAAGCCATGGACTATTTCAGAGAGCTCTTTGACGATGCTGGAGTCGAAGGAGAAGAAGAACTCATCGCTAGTTTGGGAACTCCCAAAGAAGCGGCCCACGAAGTTCTATCCAATCTTCTCGATAAAAAAATCAATGAAGCACCCGCTCAAAAAAATAACCGACAAATTTTACATATCGCCTTGTTAGCCCTCCTTGCAGCACCTATCGGCATTCCTCTGGGAATCGCCATCCTCGTGACCCTGTTCGCAATCCTTGTAGCCGCTTTGACTGTCATTCTGGCTTTCTTTGCAGTTTCCATACTGGGTATCATCGGCGGATTCCTATTTTTAGTTGAAAGTTTCACTGTCCTCGCCCAAGCCAAATCAGCCTTTATCTTGATTTTTGGTTCTGGTTTACTGGCTATCGGTGCTTCTTCGCTAGTTTTACTAGGCATTTCCTATGTAGCTCGCTTCTTCGGTCTACTCATTGTTCGCCTGGTACAATTTGTTCTTAAAAAAGGAAAGAGAGGTAACCAGCATGCGTAAATGGACAAAAGGATTTCTCATCTTTGGTGTGGTGACTACCGTTATCGGCTTTATCCTTCTTTTTGTAGGTATCCAATCTGACGGGATTAAGAGCCTACTTTCCATGTCCAAAGAGCCTGTCTATGATAGCCGTACGGAAGAGCTAACCTTTGGCAAGGAAGTCGAAAACCTAGAAATTACTCTCCACCAACACGCGCTGACCATCACAGACTCTTTCGATGATCAAATCCACATTTCTTACCATCCATCTATTTCTGCTAACCATGATCTTGTCACAAATCAAAACGACAAAACTCTAAGCCTCACTGATAAGAAACTGTCTGAAAGTCCATTTATCTCTTCTGGAATTGGCGGGATTCTCCATATCGCAAGTAGCTACTCTAGTCGTTTTGAAGAAGTTATTCTCCGACTACCAAAAGGGAGAAATCTAAAAGGAATCAACATCTCAGCCAATCGCAGACAAACCAGTATCACTAATGCTAGCCTTGAAAATGCGACCCTCAATACAAACAGCTATATCCTCCGAATTGAAGGAAGTCGTATCAAAAACAGTAAACTCACAACCCCTAATATCGTCAATATCTTTGATACAGACCTTACAGATAGTCAGCTAGAGTCAACAGAGAAGCACTTCCACGCTGAAAATATCCAAGTCCATGGTAAGGTTGAACTGACTGCCAAAAAGTATCTCAGAATCATCCTAGACCAGAAAGAGAACCAACGAATTAACTGGGACATCTCAAGCAACTATGGTTCTATCCACCAATTCACAAGAGAAAAGCCTGAATCAAGAGGCACGGAATTAAGCAACCCTTACAAAACTAAAAAAGCCGATGTCAAGGATCAACTCATTGCGAGATCTGATGATGATATTGAGCTAATATCTACACCAAGCAGACGTTGACAAAAACGCTTACATCTGCTACTATGGAAGCATATTTATCTAACAAAAAGGAGGTTCTACCATGAAACAAGAATGGTTTGAAAGTAATGATTTTGTAAAAACAACAAGCAAGAACAAGCCTGATGAACAAGCCCAAGATGGTGCAGACAAGGCTGAAGAAACGATAGCCGATCTCGATACGCCAATTGAAAAAAATACTCAAGTAGAGGAGGAAGTCTCTCAAGCTGAAGCCGAACTAGAAAGCCAGCAAGAAGAGAAAATTGAAACTCCTGAAGACAGTGAAGCGAGAACAGAAATAGAAGAAAAGAAGGCATCTAATTCTACTGAAGAAGAGCCAGACCTTTCTAAAGAAACAGAAAAAGTCACTATAGCTGAAGAGAGCCAAGAAGCTCTTCCTCAGCAAAAAGCAAGCACGAAAGAGCCACTTATTATCAGTAAATCTTTAGAAAGTCCTTATATCCCCGACCAAGCTCCAAAATCTAGGGATAAATGGAAAGAGCAAGTGCTTGATTTTTGGTCTTGGCTAGTGGAAGCGATCAAATCTCCTACAAGTAAGTTGGAAACAAGTATCACACACAGTTACACAGCCTTTCTCTTACTCATTCTGTTTTCTGCATCTTCCTTTTTCTTTAGTATCTATCACATCAAACATGCTTACTATGGACATATAGCAAGCATTAACAGTCGCTTCCCTGAGCAGCTAGCTCCTTTAACTCTTTTTTCTATCGTCTCTATCCTAGTAGCGACAACACTCTTCTTCTTTTCATTCCTCTTGGGTAGTTTCGTTGTGAGACGATTTATCCACCAGAAAAAGGACTGGACGCTAGACAAGGTTCTCCAACAATATAGTCAACTCTTGGCAATTCCAATCTTCCTCACTGCTATTGCTAGTTTCTTTGCTTTCTTTGATAGCCTACGATTTACAGCCCTCTTGTGTGTGATTAGTATTGGAATCATTCTGCTTGCCAGTCTCCATATCATTACAAGACCAAGTCAAGCAAGTGAAACCGACTCCTTCTATCAATTATTCTTGTCTGTCCTTGTGAACGGAGTTATTATCCTCCTCTTCTTTGTAGCTGAAGTGGCACTGATTGGAGATTATCTTCGTATCTTGGCCTTTCTTTAAAATTCAATCCTGTCATCCTTGGCAGGATTTTTTCTATGTCAAAAAAGCAAGTCGATTGACCTGCTTCTGCTTTACTTTTCTTGTGCTAATGTTTTAAAATCTTGTCCTAGGATGGGTTGTATTTCTAATTGATTGGCGTCTAGCTGGTGGTAAAAAGATGGGGGTAACACCTCTAAGAATTTTGCATAGTCCAAGCGAGCTATGGATTCATAGTCTTCTGGTTTAGAGCCGTCTCCTGTGATTTGAACCAAGTCAATCTCCCACTGGACTTCCTTATCCACCAATTGCTCAATATAGGCTGCAGGAACAAACGGTTCTCTCAGTAAAACTGTCTTGACTCCTTGAGCTAGATGGTAAACGCCATGCACTTGTCCCTCTCCATCCTGATAGAAGGAAACTCTTGCAAAGTAGGCATCTGTCTCTTGAACCGCACGCACACGCGCTTCAAACTGTGCTAATCCATCTTCCTCTAAAAAGCTTTTCAAATCCTCATGACTAAAGAAAATAGGATTAAAAATTCCTTGGCAAATAGTAAAACGAGCTGCAGGGTCTGCTAGATAGGCTTGAATACTTGCTTGGAAATAAGCTTCAAAGTCAAAACCACCTAGTCCTTCAATCTCAGTTCCTGTATAAGCAAGCAGGGCTTCTAAAAATGACTTGATAATCTGCCAGTCTGTCTTTGTTAGTAGGTCAGGAAGATCGACACGGTAAGCCTTTTGACCATCAGCATAACTGACCTTAAAGAGAAATTGTGATTGCCCCACTATCGCACACTCGATATATTCGAGACGATTAAGAGGCTGACGGAGATAGACTACATCATAGCTATGTGACTCCAAACCGTCTAGCAAGGCCAAGATCGACTTGGCATTCAAAATCTCTTGTTCTCCTAAAATGCTCTGTTTATTTGGAATAAAAAATGTTTTCGCCATAACTGAACTCCTTTGAAATCGTTTACATACAGTATGCCTTATTTTTCTGAAAGATACAAAAACAAACTTTAGATTTTTGAGTACAAAGCATAGAAAAACAGCCCCTGAGGACTGTTTGATCTTATACAGTAGCTGCTTGATCCAAGCTTTCACCGATAGCGGCTAGGCGCTCGATCACTTCAGCTTGTGTCAATTCATTTTTTGAAACATAGCGGTTACGTGGGTGAACACGGCACTCGTGTGAGCATCCACGAAGGTACTTGTCTTCATTTTCTTCTGATGTCAAGATACGACGGTTACAGAAGGGATTTCCACAGTTGACATAACGTTCACATGGCGTTCCATCAAACCAGTCTTTCCCTACGATAGTTGGGTTGACATGGTTGACATCAACGGCAATACGCTCGTCAAAGACGTACATTTTCCCATCCCAAAGCTCACCTTGAACTTCTGGGTCTTTACCGTAAGTTGCGATTCCTCCGTGCAATTGGCCAACATCTTTGTAACCTTCACGAACCATCCAGCCTGAGAATTTCTCACAGCGAACACCACCTGTACAGTAAACCACGACACGCTTGTCCATGAATTTTTCTTTGTTGTCACGGACCCATTGTGGTAACTCACGGAAGTTGCGAATATCTGGGCGAATAGCCCCACGGAAATGTCCTAGGTCGTACTCATAATCGTTACGTGTGTCAAGGACAACGGTATCTTTATCAAGAAGCGCTTCTTTGAACTCTTTTGGAGACAAGTAAACACCTGTTGTTTCAAGTGGGTTGATGTCATTGTCAAAGTCGTTGTCTTCCAAACCAAGGTGGACAATTTCTTTCTTGTAGCGAACAAACATATTCTTGAAGGCTTGTTCATTTTCTTCGTCAATCTTGAACCAAAGATCTTCCATTCCTGGAAGCCTGTGAACGTAGTCCATGTATTTTTGAGTTGTTTCATAGTCACCTGAAACTGTTCCGTTAATTCCCTCGTCAGCGACTAGGATACGGCCTTTAAGGCCGATTGATTTACAGAAAGCCAAGTGGTCTGCAGCAAATTGCTCTGCATTTTCAATTGGAGTATAAAGGTAGTAAAGTAAGACACGAATATCTTTTGCCATAAGATTTGTTCTCTTTTCTATTCTTAAATTTTCTAAATTTTTTATTTATCCATACTAGTATACCTGCTTGAGAAAACGAATGCAATTTATTTGACTGGAAATTGTAGAGGGTTCTCGAAATTTCCTGAATGGTTAAAATAAGGACAAGAGAAAACATGGATATCTATATCCTTGTGCCAAAAAAACCACTGCCCTCCCCAGACCAACCTGAAGAAAGCAGTGATTCTTATTTTAGGAGTTAGGAATGAATACACGAAATCAATTTAGCTGATTATTTTTTGTTTTTCAAGAATTCATCGTATTGTTTTTGCATTTCGTTCAATACTTTTTCGTAGGCACCTTCAGATTTCAATTTTTCCATCAATTCTGGAATCGCTTTATCTGGGTCTACAGTACCAGTGTTGATAGCTGTATCAAATTGTTGCATTGTGTTAGCAATAGCTGAGATTTCAGATTTCACATTGTCAGTATTGAAGATAAATCCAAGCGCTGGAGATTCTTTAGCTTCTGCCAATTCTTTCTTAGAATTTTCGATTTGTTGGTCTGTAACGTTTTCATTGATGTAAAGGATCCAGTTGTTACCAGTGTTCCATCCACCCATGTGAGTGTTTCCTTTGTAGCCATCAAGAACGCGAACACGGTTTTCTTTACCTTCAATTTTTTCCCAGTTCTTGCCTTCTGGACCGTAAACAAGACCGTTCAAGAGTTCTGGGTTCGTATTCAAGAGGTTCAAGATTTCCATTGATTTTTCTTTGTTCTTAGAGTTGTTTGAGATGACAAAGTTAGCAACTTGTGTTGTTTGGTTTTTCTTGATGAAGTTAGTAATTGGTTTGATTTGGATATCTTTGTTGGCAACACGTGAAAGCAAGCTGTTACCGTAGTCAGCTGGTCCTACTGTTTCTTCACGAACGAACCAAGTATCTTGTTGAAGGTCAAATGAAGTATCGCTTGTTGCGACATCTTTTGGAATGTAGCCAGCTTCATAGAATTTGTGAAGAGTCTTCAAGTGTTCTTTGAAACGAGGCACTTCGTAACGGTTTACAACTTTAGTAGTATCGCCTTCAAGATCAATAACGAATGGAAGCCCGTTTGCTACTGGGTAGTCAAAGTTATCAGATGGGATGAAAACTTTACCAATAGCAAATGGTACTACGTCTGGAGCTTTTTCTTTAATTTGTTTCAAGACTGGCTCAAGAGTTTCGTAAGAAGTAACACCTGAAATATCGATACCATATTTGGCAAGGAGAGTTCCGTTGAAGGCAAAGTTTTGAGATGATGCAACGTTGGCTGCAACTGGAACAGCGTAAATTTTACCGTTTACAGTATTACCCTTGATGTAAGCTGGGTCAAGTGCCTTGTAAAGGTCTTTACCTTCTTTTTTGTACAATTCTGTCAAGTCAGCATAAGCACCTTTTTGAGCATTTACAATATAGTTATCTGCAAAGGCGATATCATAGTTTTCACCAGATGATGTGATAACTGACATTTTCTTACCATAGTCACCCCAGCCAAGGTATTGGATATCCAATTTAGCACCAACTTTTTCTTCGATGATTTTGTTGGCATTTGCTAACAATTCATCCAAGTTATCTGGTTTGTCACCGATTTGGTACATTTTGATAACAGGTTTGTCACCTGAATCAGCAGCTTTTTTGCTGTTACCTGTCAAGTTGCCACAAGCAGCAAGACCTGCAGCCAGAGCGACTACACTAGCAGATGCAAAAGCATATTTTTTCCAGTTTTTCATGATAAAAACTCCTTTTTTTATTTTTAAACTTATAAACAATGTAATGATCTTATACTCAATAAAAATCAAAGAGCAAACTAGAAAACTAGCCGCAGGCTGCTCAAAGCACTGCTTTGAGGTTGTAGATAAGACTGACGAAGTCAGTTACATATATCTACGGCAAGGCGACGTTGACACGGTTTGAATTTGATTTTCGAAGAGTATTAACTTCACACAAGGGAAGTTGGGAACTGAGAAATGTTATTTCTCAATAAGCACTATTCTTTCACACCACCGATAGTCAAACCTTTTACAAAGTAGCGTTGGAAAAATGGATACAAAATCGCGATTGGAAGGGTTGCAACCACAACCATGGCCATACGACCTGTTTCTTTCGGTAGAGCAACTCCCAGTTGACCAGTCAAGCCGACCGCTTTGGCAATGTAGTCCATATTTTGTTGGATTTGCATGAGCAAATATTGCAATGGATACAAGTTGTCACTCTTGATGTAAAGAAGGGCGTTGAACCAGTCATTCCAGAAACCAAGAGCTGTTAAGAGCGTGATGGTTGCGATACCTGGTAGTGACAATGGCAAACAGATTTGGAAGAAAATCCGGGCTTCACTGGCACCATCGATACGAGCCGATTCGAGAATGGCTTCTGGAATGGTCTTCTTGAAGAAGGAACGCATCAAGATGATATTGAATGGTGAGAGAAGCATTGGCACAATCAAGGCCCAAACAGTGTCACCAAGCTGAAGTACACGGGTCACCATGATATAACCTGGTACCAAACCAACGTTGAACAACATACTGAGAAGGACGAAGATGGTAAAAAATCTGCGATACTTAAAGGTTGTCCGTGAAATAGCGTAGGCATAGGTTGTTGTGATAAAGACATTTGTCAATGTCCCAACTACGGTTACAAAGACAGAGATGAAGAGGGCTTGTAGGATTTTATCCTTAAACTGTGCCAAAAACTCAAAACCGTCTAAGCCAAATTGGGATGGGAAGAAGCTATAGCCGTATTGGAGGAGGCTTTTCTCGTCTGTCACTGAAATAATGATAACGAATACAAAAGGTAGGATACAAGAGAGGGCAATCAAACCCGAAATGATACTGAAGAAGATATCTGCTTTCTTACTGAAGGAGTGAATGCCGACATTATCAATTTTTTCTTTTTTAATTTTCTTTTTTGCCATATTCTCCTCCTTTCTAGAACAAAGCTGAGTTTGGATCGACTCGTCTTGCAAGCAAGTTTGATAGGATAACCAGAATCAAACCAACAACGGATTGGTAAAGACCGGCTGCTGCAGCCATACCGATATCTGCTGTCTGAGTCAAACCATTAAAGACATATACGTCCAAAACGTTGGTTACATTGTAAAGCTGACCAGCATTGTGTGGGATTTGATAGAAGAGACCGAAGTCTGCGCGGAAGATATTTCCGACTGCAAGGATGGTCAATACAGTTACAAGCGGAGTCAACTGAGGAATGGTTACGTTGCGAATACGTTGCCACTTGCTAGCTCCGTCCACTGTCGCTGCTTCGTAGTAGGTTGGATCAATTCCCATGATCGTCGCATAGTACATGACACTGCTATATCCAAAGCCTTTCCAAATACCTAGGAAAAGTAGGAGATAGGGCCAGATGCCCAGGTCAGCGTAAAAATTGACTTCTTTGAGACCAAGACTTTCCAATAGATGATTGAACACCCCTTTATCAATATTTAGGAAGGCATCTGTAAAGAAACTGATGATAACCCAAGACAAGAAGTAAGGGAACAACATAGAAGTTTGGAAAATCTTCACCATTCTCTTAGAACGGAGCTCGCTGAGGATAATGGCAATCCCTACAGATACAACTAAACCTAGAAAGATAAAGCCAAGATTGTAGAGGACAGTATTTCGTGTGATAATAAAGGCGTCTCTTGAACTAAATAAGAATCTGAAATTATCGAGTCCGACCCATTTACTATTTATGATACTATCTATGAAACCATTACTGGTCATGTGGTAGTCTTTGAAGGCAACCACGTTCCCAAATACTGGAATGTAAAAGAATAGAATCAACCAGAGTGCCCCTGGCAAAACCATCAAGAGAAAGATCCAGTTGTCTCTCAATGTTTTTGAAAACTTTTTCATAATTTCCTCCCTTTTTATTTTGATATCCATCTAAAAATTCTTTTTTAGACTTTTGATAACGATTACATTATTAGTATACTCCTATTTGCAGGTTAGGTTAAACTCCTAATTATAGAAAAAACTCCACAAATTATGTAGCAGATTTAAAACTTTATCACCACTATCAAACAAATGTCCTAAATCAATTGTTTATTTTATCTCTATTAGCCCAGTGATGGCGTCACTCTGTTATAAGCATCCAACAACGGGGTATACTGAAAAATCTCCAGACTAGGGAACTCAGCGATAGTTCCTAATCTGGAGATTTTTAATATGTTATTAGGCGTTTGCTTTCAACTTAGCAATAACCTCTTTAAGATTATCAATCAACTCTGCTTCAGTATGCTCAGAGCCTTTTTCATCTGCCAAGAACAAAACTGCTTTTTGAAGTTCTTCTTGAGAGTTTTCAAGGACATCCTTATCTACTGTTTCAAGGTTTGAGTCTGCTTACTAATACTAGACTAAAATCAAAAAGCATTATATAATAGTAATATGAAATCAACTAAAGAAGAAATCCAAACCATCAAAACACTTTTAAAAGACTCTCGTACAGCTAAATATCATAAACGCCTTCAAATCGTTCTATAGTAAAATGAAACAAGAACAAGACAAATCGATTTCTAACAATGTTTTAGAAGTAGAGGTGTATTATTCTAGTTTCAATCCATTATATTTCGTCTGATGGGCAAATCTTATAAAGAGATTATAGAACTTTTATAGTAGTTTGAAATAAGATGTGAACAACTCTATCAGGAAAGTCAAATTAATTTATAGAAATATTTTAGCAGCCAAGGTGTACTGTTATAGATTCAATACACTATACTTGGTGGTTTAGCTCTCCTGTTTTCTCTTTTAGCTTTAACCAGCCATAAATGGTATTACGTGAGATTTGGAAAACGTGTGATGCTTCTGTTATACTACCTGTTCGCTCACAATAAGAGAGAACTTTTTTACGAAAATCTATTGAATATGCCATAAAAAGATTATACCACATTGTGTACTATTTTTGGTTCATTTTACTATATCACTTTGGACTATATCGGTCTAGTTATGTCTAAACGATTATAGCTGGATACTAAGAGAAATCAAAAAAGCACTAAGGGAGAACGTCCCAAAGTGCTTAATATCAAGGCCTCAAAGCCTATCTTATTCAATAAAATATTACAACATTTTGTTGTAGAATAGATTTAGTATAAATTACACTTTGTTATGCTTTATAAATGTTGATTCTGTAACATTTTTAGAATTTACATATTAAATAAAATAGATTAAACTTTACTCCAAGGTGGACAAAAAGGAGTACAAATTTCATGGTGATGAGTTCAGTAGGCAAGTAAGAAGTACCGTTTAGGTGCTTTTTATTTTACACTAACTATCTTGACTTAATTCAAGTATTTCCATCACCTTATGAACAATCATCTTATACTGTGGGTGTCTCTGAATCTTCAATAATAATTCCATCATTTCTGTATCTTGTGGCACAGAATAAGGTAAGAAAAAATCACTCAATGGAACTTCCAAAGCATCAACAATCTTCACAAAAGTTTCCAAAGAGATATTTCTGTGATTATTCTCTATCTGACTGATATAAGGAACGCTTAGATTTGTTCTTTCTGCTAGTTCTTGCTGTGTAATCTTCTTTGAAGCTCGTAAGTCTCGTATCTGATTACTTATCTTTTCTAATATATCATCCATTCCTTCACCCTCTATGTTAAATCTACTATCTATCTTATAGATTAAACAATCAGGTTTACATTCTCTATAGTTAAATATTAACAAAAAAACATATTCTTTTGTTAAAGTTTGTGTGATATAATTATAACTATTAGGAAATATTTTTTTATTTCATTAAATAAAGTTAAACATCTGGAGGTTATATATGCTTAAAAAGCTTAAGGAATTAAGCAAAGAGCAAAAGATTATAGGTAGTATTGTACTATTGCTTATCCTCGTTTTGTTCTTCACACTATTAACTAGCGGTAGCACTAAACACTCACAAGTTCAAACTAAGGCTAATGATTCTGTCAAACAATCTTCACAAGTTAAACAGTCTAGTTCATCTTCCTCTACTTCATCATCCAGTAGTAAAACTAGCTCTAAAATAGAGAAATGGTCTCCAACTGGACATATAGCTGTAGATGCTTATCTAAATACACCACAAATTAAAATCATACTGCGAGCCAAAGCACTGAGAGAGGTAGCACACAAACTCTCTAACACAGATAAACTCTACGAAGTTGAAGCTGAGGTAATTGGGATTGAAGAAAAAGATGAATACCGTGAATACAACATAACAGGTAAGAAGCTTCTTATCCGTACACCTGAATCACTAGCTGTGAGAATGAATGAACTTATGGTCTATACAGGAAATACAGTATCTTTAGAAAAATATGATTCAATCGATAAAAGCTCGTTAGTAATCAGTGAAGTGAGAAAAACAGAAAAAGCACAAGAAGAGGAAAAAGCAAGCATTGAAGCCTCCAAATCAAAAGAGGAGGAAAGGAAAGCATCTTCACGAGAAAAAGAGCAAGAACAAGCTTCATCTCACACCACAATCACTCCTACACAATCGTCTACGACTGCTCCACAATCAAATTTAAGACCGTTCAAAAACTGTAAGGAAGCACGAAAAGCAGGACGTGTAAACATACCTGCTAGTGACCCACAATACGGTCCATGGTTAGATAGAGACAAAGACGGATACGGATGTGATGAATAGTAAAAAAGTTCTTATTCTACTGTCACTACTACTTATTATCATTGTCACATTCACAGCATACTTAACTGCTTTGTCACAAACAGACTACCAGATAGCTGTAAACAGACTCCAAAAGATAAGTATAGAGGCTGTGGAACAAAAAATACAACATCAAGAAAGCTTTTACCTATACACAGGGAGAGAGAGTTGCCCATATTGTCAAGAATTTGCTCCAAAGCTAGCAAAAGCAGTAGATAAAACTGAGACAACTGTGTATTACTTGGATAGTGAGAATATAGATAAGACAAGTTGGAATAACTTCAAAACAACTGTAGGATTCAAAACAATCCCCAATCTCACTTACTTCACAAATGGTACAGTATATGACATATTACCGAAAGCAAGTCAAGCCAGTGTTGAAGTGATTGAATCATTTATAAGGAAGGAATAGATAATGAACCAAGAAATTTTACAAGTAAATGCAAACCTTTTTAGGAGAAGTGTGGCTGATGGAGGTAAACTAGTTGTTTACGAGGATGGATTACTCTTTAAACCACATAAATTTAACTTAGATACTAGTAATGTATGGATTCCACTTTCAGAAATCAAAAATATAGAAAAATTCAACAGTATGTTTATCATCCCAAATGGATTAAGAATAAACTGTCAACTAGGTAGTTTTGATTTTGTGGTATCAAAAAGAGAAAAAACAATGGAAATTATTAAACAACTATTGATAGGAGAGTAAGCATGAACAAGATTTTTAAATACATTATAGGATTTACATTGATATTTCCTCTTTTAATTTTATTTTATGCTTGTATGGAATCAAGCAATCACAAGGAACAATATGCTAAAGATACAGAACGTGTTACTAAACTAGTTGAAACACTAGAAAATAACACAACAAATATTAAACAAAATATAACGTTAGAGGAAGCTGAGAAGCTTATTTCTGATGATAGTGAATTGTCATCTGTTAAAAAGGCAATTAAACACCTACAAGACACATACAAAACCGATTACGAGTACAAATTTAGTAGTTTGTCTAACCGTGTAGACGAAGTGGAATTAAAACTTAATAAACAAATCGAAAAGATTAAAGAAGAAAAAGAGCGACAGGAACAGGAAAGACAGAAAAAATTGAAAGAGGAAGCTGAGAAAAAATTGAAAGAGGAGGCTGAGAAAAAATCTAAAGAAGCTGAGAAAAAGCCTAATGAAGAAAACAGAAAAGTAGATTTAGATGCTTTCTATAATGCAATTCAAGAGGGTGTAGATAAAGTAAATACACAATCAGGAGTACATCTGCTTGAAATGGAAAGAACTTCTGTAACACCCGGTATCAAAATAATTCTTACGGAAAATAATGCTTCATTCTCAAACAAGGAGCTCAGAGCAGTTATCAGTGCATTAAACAAATCTTTATATAAAATTGCCAAATCCCACGGAGTAAATAGCCCTAGATTCTATTACACTCTCAGTGGGGAAGAAGTCGCTGTGAATCGTTATGTAATGGCACCTGATGAAGTTAAGTTTTCTGGAATATTAAAATAGGAGAGTACTAATGAACATAGGGAAAATTATTAAAATAACTGAAGATACTGCTTATATAGGTTATGAAGATGGAAGTTTAAAGGAAATTCCTATTGAATCTTGTGACTTTGAACCTAGTATCGGGGACTATGTAGAGGTTTATGAAGGTATTGTCATAAAAGTCGACATCAACAAGAACAACATAGAGAAAAAGAACCAATATAAAAAAATAGGAATTATAGTCACTCTACTATTACTGTTTGTAATTATTGTTATAAGTTTTATAAATACTAAAGAACAAATTTCAAACAATCAAACAACTTCAAGTTCAACATCAAAACAAATTTCATCATCCAAAAAAAGTAGCTCTACCTCTTCATCTTCCTTAAAGGAAAGTAGTTCCAGTTCCTCATCCTCAGTACCATCAAAACCTAAGGTTACTGTAGACAACGATAAAGCAAATTATAGTGAAGTAGATTATAATAGTTGGAATCATGATGAAATAGCCGTAGATACTAAAGTAAGAGTATATGGTAAAGTTTTACAAGCGATGGAAAATGGGAAAGCCTATACACTGCGTGTAGCTATAAATGATGACTATGATAAAATTATCTTAGTCTCTATTCCTTCTGAATACAACAATAGAGTTATAGCTGAAGATGACCATATAACATTGTACGGACTAGTAAAAGGGAGACAAAGTTATGAAACGGTCTTCAAAGCCACAAAAACACTACCTCTTATGGTTGCCTATATGTATGAAAACTAATACTACATGAAAAAGAAAATATATAACCAAATTATTCACGTTTCAGATACACATGTTATCATTCGACTCCACACAAATGAGACTCTAAATGTTCCTATCAATGAGTTAACTTTTCGTCCTAAAGTAAACGATATTGTTGAAGTTTACCAAAATCAGAATCATGTAGTAGTTTGTCCTCTACCACAGAGCAACAAGCTTTGGATTCTTATAACCTCAATTACACTTCTACTTCTTACCATTATAGGAGTTACATTTTTGTTCTTTAGACAGCCGTATAGGAATATAGAAACAGTAGATAATCAATCTTCACAACAAAGCTCCTCTACTACTTCTAGTTCCTCTGCATCATCTAGCTCTTCTTCCAGCACATCTACCACAAGTTCTAGTTCAACTGAAGATAGTATAATAGATACGACAGCCGAAGAGCTTCGAGAAATGGAGAATGATGGTAGATTAAAGACTGGTCAGCTATACCGCTTCACAGCAGAACTAACACGCCAAAAGTTTTGGGAAGCATACGTAGGACACTTTAAAGCTCTGGATACATACCATACTATTTGGGTAAAAGCTAGTAATGCTCCTATGACTGGTGTACAAGTACAAATTAAGAAATCTATGATTGAGGGATGGCAAGAAGGAGCGACCGTTACTTTCACAGTCAAAATCATGGAAGACTCTGAAAAATTTCAATTCTGGGTTGCTACTGATGCCATACTTATCACGACTCCCACAGAAGAAAAGCACACAGAAACTGAGCCACTAAAACTTGACTCACAGGCTATTTTGCAAGGAGACTACTCAAGTATAGCTGGTACTTGGAGGAATGGATTCGGTGAAGAAATTGCATTTGATAAAAATGGTTTAGTGAATGGAGAAATAATTACAATTCCAACAATTGGGACCCAAGGTATCATCAGTTTTAGTATGAAATTAGATTCTGTAAAAGGTGGCATCATGATTCACCCGCCTAAATCTACTGTCGTTACTAGGAGTGATTACAGTTCGGATAAAGACCAAATTAGAATTATGGTCATAAAAGATGCACCCCGCTCTAGTAAAGAAGCTTACTATTACGTAGGTAAATAAATCGTTCTTACTTACAGTAGTAACCTGTAAACACTTGATTATATAACGTATGCAAAATCCCTGCAATCACTCATTGCAGGGATTTTGTATATCCTTTATATCACATGAACCTCCTTCAGACAATTCCACACTACTAACACATTTTTGATATAGAGAGTTAATCGGTGAATAGCAAAATTCACATACATCCATTACTATTCTATTTTTTAATCGACCCTTAGAAATCCCATTATCACGCGCATTACTAACCACAAACACAAAAAGATAAATTGATACATTTGTACAGTACAAACTGATAGCTGAATTAAGACAACACTACAAAAGTATGAAATTCTATAATGTAAAACCTCTTTAAATAGCTATTTTCATTCTCTATTTTATCTCACAAGCATACGCCTTTATGCCGTGAAAGCAAATTGACAGTAAGTAGGCACAAAGTACGCTAAGAACGTCTCAGACGAAAGGCTTTAGTTTTTCGGATGGACAGTTCATTTGTACGAGAGTGCCTTGTTTCTTGCTTTCAATTAGACCATGGAATAAATTAGGCGTATTTGGTACTTAACAAAGTGTTTCACTCCTTTGCTTTCGCTCATGGCGAGCTAGTCGTTCACACTTTGTAGTAATGTAGTAAGAAATTTCTCTACTTACTCTTATTATATAATTCTAACTATTTTTACAAGAATAATACTACAATACTACAAAAGGAGTAAATAACTAGTGTTATTACCACCTTTGCCTGTAGTTACTATGTAGTTACTTTACGTACATAAACACGTGTTGGACTACATGTGCTACAAGGTCGCTTACTTTTCACAACTTCAAAATCATCACGATTGTCTAATACCTCACGAATTTTTGGAGCATATTTACTACTTCGTCCTCTACTTCGTTCTTCATCAAATAGTATGTAGGCTAGTTCACTTGTGTAAGTAATAGACACTAAGTTTTCCCCCGTTGCCGTGTAATACTTTTCAGTCTCTTTTTCGTATCCTTTCCATATACGATAGTATTCTTTCTTATCAGATAATGTATAATCTGTCCAATCATCAGGTGCAGGAAAGTCATCTAAAAATTCATTTATTAACTCTTTCTCTATATCCTCTTCTTTGAAGTCACTTTGAATCTCTTCCAATTCTGCTGAAGTCGTTCTTTTTGGAAACATAATTCCATATTGGTAAAATAGTAGTCTAGCTTCAGCAAGAATTTGCAAGAAGTAATTTTCTGAAACATTCATTGGATGCTCATCAACAATACTTTCTCCACAATTCAAAGGATAGAATCTTCTTTCAACTCCAAAATCCCTGAGAAATGCTTTAGAATTTCCAGTTGCAATAAATACATTATGTCTAGGTTGTTTTTTGTGTGTTTTATACAGTTCTCTACACATATCGTATGAAGCACTAAGGAATCCCTTAACTCTATTTATATCACTCTTCTTTAGTCCCTGTAATTCTGGAATCTCTACAACACATACGTATTTAAGCATCCTATAGTCTTCCTGTGTTTTGCCAAACGAAATAGGAGTATCGGTAAAAGCATCAGGTAATAAACGACGAGCTACTGTACTTTTTCCTATCCCTTGTGGACCAATCAAGACAGGTACATTATCAAATTTGATACCTGGTTTATATACACGTCCCATTAGACCTGTTAAAAACATCTGGGATACCTCACGTGTGTATATACTATTCTCACACCCTAACAATTTATGAAAGAAGTATTTCACACGAGGTGCTCCATCCCAGTCAACACTTTCAATTCGCTCCTTTACAGGATTAAATATCCGTCTACGTGCCACATTTAAAACAGCACTATCAATGAATTCCCTTTTAGGAGCAAACTGAAAATATTTATCAATGTACACCAATAGCAATGAAGTGTCATTACTATCCCATTCCCCTATTTCAGTTCCCCAAGGCGTGGTATGTAGTTTTTCCACAGCTCCTGTAAATTCATTATAACCTAATAATTCCATCTCAGCTTCAAATGCTTCCAAGATGAGAACCACATTTTGAGGTGACGAAATAGGTTTCCCTGAATTATTGAACTTAAATTTAGGAAATCCAAGAACTTTATCCTCTGTTTCCTGTTTTTTAAACATGATTGTCATAAACAATTCCTCCTGTTAGTAACATAATTACACAATATGGTATAATTGGTAGTAATTGAATCTGTGATTCAACATGGCAACAACTTCCTATGTATTTCAAGTAATCATAGGAATTTTCAACTATATTTTTTATTATTTCATACAATATAGTTACTCCTTTCTAGTAATTGAAAGGAACTTCATAACATCTGATTTCTTATAGAAAACTTTGCGAGTTCCTTCTATCGGTGGACAGTATCTGGTTAACCCCAAACGCTCCCATTCATGCAGAGTTACTAAACTAATACCTAGTTCTTTGATTAACTCTTTCTGTTGTATCAAGCCAAACGAGTCACTGTGAGATGGAAGCACTGCGTGTGATAGATAATCATTTATTAAAAACTCAATCCTTCCCAACAATGCTAGTTCTGCTTCTTGAGATAATATCCCTTGTGGTACACTATACATATATATCTCCTATCTTTCCTATTTATGCACAACTATCCTCTCATAACTATTACAGCTCGCCTACTTAACTAAGTTAATTAACTTAGGTTATGTTTTGCATTTTATCAGTTTTTTATTTACATGTCAAGAGTTTTGTGCTAAAATATTACTAAAGTTATTAAACGGAGGTTAAATATGATAGGAGCATATCTAAAAAAATACCGTACAGAAGGTAACGTAACTACTAAGAGCCTTGCTGAAGACCTAAAAGTATCACAGTCTTATATCTCACAAATTGAAAATGGGAAAAAGATTCCCAGTTTAACTAAACTCCTTGATATTACTGAAAGCATTGCTTCACTCTCTATAAAAGAAAAATGCGAACAAGATGGATTAGAGTTCGATGAATACTGCATTGAATATGAAACATTGGCTAGCACTTATATTGGTGATATAATCAAAAATATCAACATGAATTCAGTTCATAACGATAAAGAGAAGCAACTTTTAAAAGATTTAATTGAATTAAGAAATGATAAATCCATATTCTCAAAGTTAAAAACATACAAAGATATTAGCCAAGATATTATCACTGGAGAAAATATTAAAATCAACCTTGATTATATCTTTAGAAAGAATGTAAAAATTACTATTGATGGTCAAGCACTCACAACTGAAGACTTAACCGCTCTACAAATACTAATTGAAGGTATTCGTTCTAGACACAAATCATAATAACTATTTTTCATAACCTTTTTCAGCTTGCCTACTGATGTTAGAAAGGTTAAGAAATGAAAATAGCAGAAATTAAGAAACAAAATGGTAGTATTGTATATCGTTCTAGAGTATATCTTGGTACCGATTTATCAACTGGAAAAAGGATACAAGCTAATCTGACAGCTAGAACAAAAACTGAATTGAAGAAAAAAGCTCAGTTAGCTAAGGCTGAATTCCAAAATAATGGCTTCACTAAAAAGGAAACAATCCCACTAACAAGCTATGAAGAAATAGCTCAACTATGGTGGGAAAGCTATCAACACACAGTAAAACCAAATACGCAAGATTCAGTAAAGCGACTACTATCTAACCATGTGATTCCTTTATTTGGTTCTTATAAGTTAGATAAGTTAACTGCTCCCATTATTCAGCGCATTGTTAATCAACTAGCTCTACGTGCAAACAAACGAGAAGAAGGCGCATTTCTACACTATGATAAAATTCACGCGCTAAATAAACGTATACTACAATATGCTGTGACAATGCAGATTATTGATATAAATCCAGCTCGTGAAGTTATTCTTCCTCGTAAAATAAAAAAGGGTAGAAACAAAGTAAAACACTTTAATAACTTAGAGTTAAAGCAATTTCTCAGCTATTTAGAAGAGGCTAACTTAGCAATATATAGAAATATCTATGAAATTACTTTGTACAAGTTTCTTCTTGCTACCGGTTGCCGTATTAACGAAGCTTTAGCTCTACACTGGTCAGATATTGACCTACATAGTGCAACTGTGAATATTACAAAGACACTAAATCATTTAGGTGAGATTAACAGCCCAAAGTCTGAAGCAAGTTATCGCACAATTGATATTGACCCACAAACTATAGAGGTCTTAAAAGCGTATCAAAAAAGACAAAGGCAAGAAGCTTGGAAACTTGGTCGAACTGAATCTGTTGTCTTCTCAGATTTTATTCATAAATACCCAAACAATAAAACACTATCAACTCGTTTAAACACACGCTTCAAACATGCTGGCGTTCCTAATATCGGATTCCACGGTTTTAGACACACACACGCTAGTCTCTTGTTAAACTCTGGAATACCATATAAAGAATTGCAACACCGTCTAGGTCATTCTACACTAGCTATGACTATGGACACTTACAGTCATCTCTCCAAAGAAAAAGCAAAAACAGCCGTCTCATTTTATGAGAAAGCTGTGAGTTCGTTATAAGTGATGACAAAAACGATGACAAACCCAGAAATCAACGTTTTAAGACAAAACAAAAAGCCCACTGTTGTAGGCTTTCTGTAAGATATTTCTTAAAATTAAAGCATTTTGTTGTAGAATTCAACGACAAGTGCTTCGTTGATTTCTGGGTTGATTTCGTCGCGTTCTGGCAAGCGAGTCAATGAACCTTCCAATTTTTCAGCGTCGAATGATACGAATGCTGGACGTCCAAGAGTAGCTTCTACTGCTTCAAGGATTGCTGGAACTTTCAATGATTTTTCACGAACTGAGATCACTTGACCTGGAGTTACGCGGTATGATGGGATATCAACGCGTTTCCCGTCAACAAGGATGTGACCGTGGTTTACGAATTGACGAGCTTGACGACGAGTAGTCGCGAGACCAAGACGGTAAACAACATTATCCAAACGACGTTCCAAAAGAAGCATAAAGTTGAAACCTAGGATTCCGCCTTTGATTTTTGTAGCTTGTACGAACAAGTTACGGAATTGTTTTTCACCTACACCGTAAGTGAAACGAAGTTTTTGTTTTTCAGCCAATTGCAAACCGTATTCTGACAATTTAGAACGGTTGTTTGGTCCGTGTTGTCCTGGTACGTAGTTACGACGTGCCAATTCTTTACCTGTACCTGTAAGTGAAAGGCCAAGGCGACGAGCTTGTTTCCAAGATGGTCCTGTATAACGTGACATATGAATGTCCTCCTGATATAAATAATATTTCGGTGGAAATAGTCACTTAGAAAGCCCTGATTCGTGCAGATGCCCTTCGCCTAAACAGCCAAGGTTACTTGTCATAAGACACCTGTTGACGAGCTTCATGCTTTCCTGCTGATATTTCACACAAAATCTATTCTACCATGAATAGCTGGATTTGTAAAGGGGTTTTAGGCTTTATTTTCACTACCAGAGAGGTTGAGAACGAGGGTAAAGGTACTTCCTAGACCGTACTGGCTGCTGACTGTGATTTCCCCACCCAATTGATGGGCCAATTCACGCGCAATCGCAAGTCCTAATCCATGACCACCTGTCTTCATGTTACGCGAAGTTTCGACACGATAAAGACGTTTGAAAATATTTTCCAAATCCTCTGGGGCAATACCCTGCCCTTCATCGGTCACACTGATTGAAAGCTGGTCCTTCTCCAGCTTAGCCACCACTTCCAGCTTGGTTCCTGGAGCAGAATATTTAAAAGCGTTATCGACCAGATTCACCAAGATACGAGAAAGCTTAGCATAATCTCCCTCAATCCGGGCAGACTCTGGGATTACCTGCAAGTGGACATCTCTTCTCTCCTGCTCAATCAAAAACTGAAATTCACTCATGCACTCAATTAAGAGCTTGTCCAGAAAAATACTGTCTTTACTGGTAGTTTCCACCTGATTTCTAGCTGTGTTTAGGGTCAAAAAATTCAACTCCTCAACCAGTTTATTGAGCCTCTCCGTCTGGCGTCCAATGGTTGCTAGATAATGAGCTTGCTCCGACTCCTTGATAATCCCATCCAAAATCCCTTCTACCGTCGCTTGGATCGAAGTGATAGGAGTCTTAATATCATGCGACAACTGAGCAATCATCAAGCCCTTTTCTCGTTCGCTTTCTTCCAAGGAATCAAAGCTTACCTGCAAATCATGGGACATCTCATTAAAAGTTTGCCCTAATTGCTGAAATTCTACAGGACCTTGAACCTCCAAATTTGAAGGAAAATCCTTGGCCGCTACCCGCTTGGCATGCTCCTTGAGTTTGCCCAACGACGTAAAGACTGGCAATAGGAGAAAGAGACTAATCCCAGCACCGACAAGGCTGGCAACGATGGTCATCCCAAGCAAAAAGTAAATCTCGCCTTTCGCAATCAGCATTTTTTGAACAGCCCAAAAAACAACCAAAATGGTTAAGAGGGTTGAAATAATATATCCAACCAAAATATAACTTTTTAGTTTCATGTTTGTCCTCTCGGTTTCTCTATCTTATATCCCAACCCCCAAACTGTCTTAATAGTGGGAGTTTGGTCACTACTATATTTTGCCAGCTCCTGTCGAAGAGCATGGATATGCACATTCAAGGTATTGGTGTCATCCACGTAGTCTTCTTTCCAGATCTTTTCATAGAGGTCTGTCTTGGAGAAAACTCGCTCTGGATTGCTAGCTAAAATCCACAGCAATTCAAATGATTTAACAGTTAAATCCAGCATTTCTTCTCCTATTTGAACTTCATGACTACTATGATTCATTTTTAGATTGCCAAGGGAAATCAGCTCTGTTTCGCCCCCACGATGAAGGCGGCGCAAAATATTGTGGACACGCAAAACCAGCTCACGTGGGCTAAAAGGCTTAGCAATAAAATCATCTGCTCCCAAGCTCAGGCCGTAAATCTTGTCCTGTTCACTGGTCTTAGCAGTAATAAATAGGAAAGGCTGCTCTGGTGATAAGTATTGAACCTCACTGATTAAATCATAACCATCCATCCGAGGCATCATGACATCTGTGATAATCAAATCAATCGGTTTTTTCTTGAACAGCTCTAGCGCTTCCAGTCCATCATGGGCTACCAAGACCTGATAACCTGCCTGAATTAAGTATCTCTGATGAATATCTGTGATTTCTACCTCGTCGTCAACGAGTAAAATTGTCTTTCCCATCTGTCTCTCCTTTGATAAAAACAGTGCTATACTGCTTTAAGTATAACACTATTTTTATTGTTTTACGATGATTTTAATCTGCTATTGAAAGAAAGTCCTGATTGCTGATTGAGTTGTTAAACTAATCTTAGTCAGCCCACTATCCATCATTTATTTCCTTAGCTGATTAGTTTTCTTCTTTTTTGTTTTTCAAACCTAGACCACCGAGTAAACCTGCAAGCGCAAGCCCAAGGAAACCAATACTTGCCATTGATGTTTGAGTCTCACCAGTATTTGGTAGCATAGCTTTATCCTCTGACATCATCGTATCAGACATCTTGTTAGCAGAAGCAGCCATGTTTTCACCTGCCATCGTGTTGGTAGAACTTGTCATGGTGTCAGCAGGCACGCTATCTGTAGTACCTGGAGCATGATTGTGATTCATCGGAGTCACGCTAGAACCAGAGTTAGAAGGTGATAATGAACCATTTGCTGTGTCTGATGTTTCTTTAACATTTATCTTAATAGTGACTTTTTTAGTTGCTACGATGTTGTCCAAGTCTGGTTTACCGTCTTTGTTACCATAGACATTGACTGTAGCGCTGTAAGTTTGAGTACCGTTTGCTCGGAGCTGGTCAATGAGCGCTTGTTTTTCTTTGCCAGCTACATTTCCGTCCAAGGCTACTTGATAGAAGTATTGACCTTTGGTCTTCACGTTTTCACCTAGTGGAGATAGGGCTGGGTTTTTAGCGTCGCCGTTATCTGACCATGGTGCCTTGTCAGATGCCTTGAGCAAGAGACGAGTCAACATACCATCACCTGCGAAGAGTTCGTATGGAATCACATGGTTGACACCTGCTGTGAATGGACCTTCACCCTTGGCTTTTTCTAGGTAGGATGCTGGAACATCGATACTGTCTTTAACGTTATCTTTCACTGCAGTTTTGACATCGCTTTTTGTTACAAGACCGTTCAAGGTAATATTGACATTACGTGTCTTGACAACCTTATTCAAATCAGGTTTATCACCGTCTGCTTCATAGACAGTCAGAGTAGCTCCATAGGTATTTGTACCATTAGTACGAAGTGTATCTAATAGGTCCTGATCTTGCTTACCTGTAGTGTTACCATTCAAAGATACTTGATAGTAATACTTGCCATCGGGTAAATTTTTCACTGGTGGAATTTTTTCATTTTTAGCCTCACCGTTATCTGACCATGGTGCCTTGTCGGATGCTTTCAGCAAGAGACGAGTCAACATACCATCACCTGCGAAGAGTTCATATTTAAGCGGTTTGTTTACACCAGCCAAGAAAGGGCCGGAAGCTTTGGCTTGTTCTAGGTAGCCCGCTGGGACATCGATACTGTCTTTAACATCCTCATCGACAGCTTTTTTAATATCTTCTGGACTTGCTTGTGTCCCATCCACATCAGCTGTATCTACAGTTTCTTTTAAGACATCTGTTAGCTCTGGATTTTCTTGAGCTTCTTCATCTTTTTCAAAAAGTGTATCCGGACTAGAAGGGTTTGTTTCCTCGCTCACTTCGGTTCTTTCTGTAGGTGTCGGAAGTGAGTTCGTATTTCCAGTAACTCCCTCAGGTTTCGCTTGAGCGAGAACGGTGTCTCCTGGTTTTTCTGATAAGTCACCCTCTTTCGTTCCCGATGTCTCTTCAGGTAAGACTTGACCTGGGGTCGGATTGACCACATCGGCACGTACAGAACTTGGCTGACCAACTAGGACAAAGAAGCCACTAGCCACAACAACTGAGGCAACACCGACACTGAGACGGCGAATAGACCAACGAGTATATCTTTGATTTGGATTGAATTTCATAGGATTCTCCTTAGAGTCTTTCTTTATTTGATGACTCTAGTATAATCTCCTGAAATTAAAAAGGACTAAGAAAAAGTTAAAATTTTTCTTAAATCCCTCTTATAAAACACTTATATTAATTAAATCCATAAACAGATTTGGTGATTTGATAGACGACATTGGACAGTTTGCGATCTGGCAAGACAGAATGTTTGGTCAAACGGCTCAACATGGTCTTACGAATAGCCTGAAAGACTTCTGGATTTTTCTGCTGAATATAGGTCCACAATTGGCGTTTTTTTGCCAGATGCTCCGCTGTTCCAGATCGGTTGAGCAGGGTACTGGAAATCACCGTCGTGATTTCAATATGATTCAGCAGATATTCTCGCATTTTGGGATGACTCACTTGGGACAAATCAAGTTGGTCTACCAAGAGTCGATTGACCTTGAGTTGCTGGTCAATGCACTTAATCATCACTTGCTCATTGACAGACTGGTCCTCACGCCCAATCAAATAACGATAGAAATCGACAGGCAGATAGTACATGGTCTTGACCTGCTGAAGGGGCGTAAAGACAAAGAGATTATCGACATAAAAAGTATGTTCAGGCAGTTAGAACTGGCTAGCACGCAACAAATCTGTCCGATAAATCAGCGAGTGCATCATGGTATACTGGCCTTTGGAGAAATTTCCGACCTGGTCCCAGCCAAAAATCTGCCGAACAGGCAAGACTGAATCGTAACTCATACTCTTCTTACGAGACTGCCCTTCCTTTTCATAGACAAAATTGGTCACAAAGACATCCACCTCTTGACCTTTGCTCTCAAGTTCCTGCAAGGTTTCAAGAATTTTCAAGTAGGCACGAGGATCCACCCAGTCATCACTGTCAACTACTTTAAAATAGCGCCCAGAAGCCTCTGCCAAGCCACGATTGACCGCACCGCCATGGCATTTATTTTCCTGATAGATGGCTCTAACGATATTAGGATACTTGCTAGCTAAACACTCAGCGATTTCCTGAGTCTGATCCTGAGACCCGTCATTGATAATCAAAATCCCAACTTGCTCACCACCAATCACTAGCGACTCCACACAGTAATGAAGATAGGCTGCTGCATTATAGCTAGAAATGGCGATAGACAATAACTTCATAATCTGCTCCTTTAGGGGACTGATTTTTTCTTATACTCTTCGAAAATCTCTTCAAACCGCGTCAACGTCGCCTTGCCGTATAGATGTTACTGACTTCGTCAGTTCTATCTGCAACCTCAAAACAGTGTTTTGAGCTGACTTCGTCAGTTCTATCCACAACCTCAAAACAGTGTTTTGAGCAGCCCGCAGCTAGTTTCCTAGTTTGATCTTTGATTTTCATTGAGTATTACTCTCTCTTGTCACTTCCTTCTATTTTACCATAAAGTCCAGCCTTTGAAGAACTTTTACTAGAAGACAAGGGGCTTCTGTCTCTATTTGCCATCTTGGGCATCAAAAAAGAGGGGTCATCCCTCTTTACGAATTCAATGCTACTAGGGTATCCAAATACTGGTTGTTGATGACTGCCAAAATATAGGTATCTGCTTTCAAGAGGTCATCTGGTCCAAATTCAACATCCAATGGGGAATTTTCCTGCTCTCGGAAACCCAAAATATTCAGATTGTATTTGCCACGGAGGTCTAATTTACTCAGACTTTGACCTGCCCAAGACTGAGGAATTTTCATCTCCACGATAGACACATTTTTATCCAACTGAAAGACATCAACACTATTATGGAAAAGAATGGTCTGTGCTAGAGACTGCCCCATTTCATACTCTGGCGAGATAACCGAGTCAGCTCCAATCTTTTCTAGCACTTTCTTAGCGGTCTGACTTTTGACCTTAGCAATAACAGTCGGTACCCCCAAACTCTTACAGTGCATAACCGCAAGCACACTCGACTCCAGATTTTCACCTGTCGCGACTACAACGGTATCGCAGGTATCAATCCCTGCTGATCTCAATAATTCTTCATCTGTGATGTCACCAATCACTCCACGCGCCAAAACTGGCTCAAACTGATTGATGCGCTCTGCGTGGTCATCAATAGCGATAATATTCATATTCTGCTTGGCTAGGGCAGCTAGGACACTGCTCCCAAAAATTCCCAAGCCCAAAATTCCAATCGTACGATCTGACATGCTCTTTCCTTTCTTAACCAATACTAATATCTGCTTTCATATAGTGAATCATATCTTTCTTTTCTGGATGGTAATCTGCCAAGCTAACAAACAAGGTCAAGGGACCAATTCGTCCCATAAACATAAGTGGCATGATAACACTGAGAGCCAATTTCCCAAGGTCAGGAGTCAGATTTGCCGTTACACCAACTGTACTAAGAGCTGAAATGGTTTCAAATATGAGGTGGATAAAGGGAGGATTGCCTTTGGCTGTTATCCCTAGCAGAATCAATCCTATCAAGAAGCTCATCAAAAAGATAATAAAGACACTAAAGGATTTTTGAACCGTTCGCGGCGCAATCGTTCGTCTCGCAACATTGGCATGAGGCAAGCCTAGAAGCTCACTTCGTGCAAAGACCAAGAGGACAAAATATGTCGTAATCTTGAGTCCCCCAGCTGTTCCTCCAGGTGCCCCACCTAGAAACATCTGTAAGATATAAATCAAAAGAGTCACAGGATGAGCCTGAGTATAATCTATCGTAGAAAAGCCAGCTGTTCGCATCGTCACTGTTTGAAAAAAGCTAACTAAAACCTTATCGGCAACAGGGAGATTGCCAATCGTTCCAGCATTGTTCCACTCAAGAAAGAGAGTAGTTGCCGTTCCAAATAACAACAAACCTATAGTCAATAATAGTACAAGCTTCGTATGAAAGTGCAGACGTCCTTTTTTCTTTCTTCCTACATGACCAGCCAAATCAAACCAGACCATAAAACCAAGGCCGCCTGTAATAATCAAGCCTGCAATCACCAGATTGACCAGTAAATCGGTCTGAAAAGCAAATAAACTGGTGCTCCCTAAATTATCAAAACCGGCATTACAGAAGGCTGAGATCGCTAGAAAAATGGAACTAAAAAGACCACGTCCCCAGCCAAGTTGAGGAATAAGGCGAAAACTAAGCAAAATAGCTCCCAAGCTCTCAACCAAAAAGGTCGTGAGAAAAATAGAATAGACAAACTTTCTCAAAGATCGAGTTTCTCCATAACTAAAACTATCCTGAATAGTTGCACGGCTACGAAGACTAAGCTTTTGCTTGCTCTGGATATAGAAAACCCCAATAAAGGTCATGAGCCCTAGACCACCGATCTGAATCAAGAGCAAACAGATTATTTGGCCCCATATATTATAGGTGTGAGCTACTGGAAGGGTTGAGAGACCTGTCACACAGACTGCAGAGACAGCAGTGAAAAGATGATCAAAATAAGTCGCTCGTGAGCTTTCAACTTGGACAAAGGGCAAGCTCAAAAGAAGAGAGCCTAGTAAAATGACCAAGGCAAAACTCAAAAAAATACGACGGGCTGGCGATAATCGAAATAAGCCTAGCTCTATTTTTTCCTTAGATAATTTGAATAACATGTTTCCATTGTACCATAAAAAGCTCGAAATGACTTAGATAGGATAAGGCAAAATCCACTAACACCAAGCCTAAAAAATGCCACCTTTTTATTGATAGCTTAGGCAAGAACAATACTTGATAGATGTGACTATAGGTCAAAAAAGCAAGACAGGAGCTTTTAACGCCAGCTACTCTATATGCTTTTCAGGAGAAAATTTCTCTTTTTGATTATAGGCAATGAGAACCAAGGCATCGCTTAGAGAGCTAGTCACAGGTTGCTCAAAACACTGTTTTGAGGTTGTGGATAGAACTGACGAAGTCAGCTCAAAACACTGTTTTGAGGTTGCAGATAGAACTGACGAAGTCAGCTCAAAACACCGTTTTGAGGTTG
>ERZ1023182.50-NODE-50-length-28800-cov-13.112646_pt1 | contig 28800 bp, 23 predicted proteins | sample MGYA00380437_ERZ1023182 | MGnify/ENA primary metagenome ERZ1023182 (study PRJEB33173, sample SAMEA4830395) | metagenome | study: EMG produced TPA metagenomics assembly of the PRJEB25223 data set...
CGATTGAAACAGTCACTTCCCGGACTGTTTCAACGTCCCAAGACATAATCTCAGGCAGATTTCTAAAATTACACTCAAAGTGGAAGTCATTGAGCTTTCGAATGACAGTTGAAGTTGAAATGGCCAGCTGATGGGCAATATCGGTCATAGAAATCTTCTCAATCAACTTTTGCGCAATTTTTTGGTTGATAATACGAGGAATTTGGTGATTCTTCTTGACGATAGAAGTTTCAGCGACCATCATTTTTGAACAGTGATAGCACTTGAAACGACGCTTTCTAAGGAGAATTCTAGTAGGCATACCAGTCGTTTCAAGATAAGGAATTTTATAGGGTCTTTAATGTCTAGTAATTTTGTGATAAAATGTAATTGTTCCATATGATTCTTTCTAATGAGTTGTTTTGTCGCTTTTCATTATAGGTCATATGGGACTTTTTTTCTACACAAAATAGGCTCCATAATATCCATAGGGAATTTACCCACTACAAATATTATAGAGCCTATAATTTTTGCACCTTTCTTAGTCTTTGTTATCGACAAGTATTGTTCTAGCTCCTTGTTTTTAGAATGGCAATTTCCCAGCGAAAGCACCCAGTTTTTTCTTAGTAGTTTCATCGATTTGTTCAAGAGCAGAGTTGATGGCTTGAACGGTCATATCAGAAAGGGTTTCGAGGTCTTCTGGGTCAACGACAGCTGGATTGAAATCAATGCTGACAACTTTCTTATCGCCAGTTAAGGTCGCTTGGACAAGATCTTGAGCAGATTTGCCAACAAATTGCATAGCAGCAAGTTCAGCTTGGCTTTGTTCCATTTGTTTTTGAAGTTTTTGTGCTTGACGCATCATGTTTTGCATGTTCATCATAAGATTTCTAAAGTTCCTTTCATCTCAAGGGGATAATCCTTGTTGTTAACAAGTGCCTGATTTTCTCTCCTAATTGTTATTAGTAGCATAGTCATCAAGCCCAAGTATTGATTTTATTATACCATTTTTTTAAGACATAGTCTTTTATTGGTGAGAGTTATTTATGTCAAGGAGTGATTAGAAATAAATTAAAATAATGATTTTTGCTAAGAGGGGCTCTATTCTAGTTTCATGGAAATGATTTTACTAAAGGTTCGTATGCTTTGTTTGCAAACATGTTACCTCTATCTATTTTTGGATAAATAGTTGTCTATTATTATTTTTATGCTAATAGTAAAATCTAAATGGTAGCCTGCGATTTTTTAGAAAGAAAATGGTACAATATTTCTAAGAGAAAATACAATGGGAGGGAAAATGAGGTTATTACCTATAAGAAAAATATCACGTCAGTCTAAAAGGTTAGCACTTTTTTGACGTTTTGTGCTGGATATGTGAATGCTTACACTTTTATTGTTCGAGGGAATACCCTTGTAGCTGGACAAGCTGGAAATGTTGTCTTTCTTTCGGTAGATCTCATACAAAATAATGTTTCGGATGTTAGGGATAAGCTTTTAACCTTAATAGCGTTTATAATGGGAGTCTTTTTATTAACGATTTATAAGGAAAAATTGAGAATTGTGAAAAAATCTATTCTGTCCTTGATTCCCTTGGCAATCTTATCAATCATTATTGCTTTTGTGCCGCAAACTGTGGATAATATCTATCTAGTGCCGCCCTTGGCCTTCTGTATGGGACTGGTGACAACTGCTTTTGGAGATTATTTCCGAACCAAGCACACTCCTTTTTTGCGTGAAGGATTCATATTTGTTAGCCTGCTTAGTAGTTTTGTCCTTGGCGTTGTCTTTTCAGCCTATTTGACGATTTTCTATCATGAAAAGACCATTCTTGGTGTTCCTATTATGATGAGCGTTTTTTACCTCAGCATGCTTTTTGCCTCTTGGCAGAAAAAAGTAAAAGAAAAAGCTTCATTTTAGGTGTTATTACTTGTAAGAAAATAGGAGATATGCTATACTTGAAGAGTTGACTATGCACGATCCTGTGCAACCGCACGAACATCGTTGCTTGATTATTCAAGTTTAAGTGGTTCGTCCCACGATGCTAGGCGAGTCTTCACAAAAAATCGGGGAAACCCATAAAAATCATAGGAGGTGCATAATGAGCACATACGCAATTATCAAAACTGGCGGAAAACAAGTTAAAGTTGAAGTTGGTCAAGCAGTTTACGTTGAAAAATTGAACGTTGAAGCTGGTCAAGAAGTTACTTTTAACGAAGTTGTTCTTGTTGGTGGTGAAAACACTGTTGTCGGAACTCCACTTGTTGCTGGAGCTATTGTAGTTGGAACTGTTGAAAAACAAGGAAAACAAAAGAAAGTGGTTACTTACAAGTACAAACCTAAAAAAGGTAGCCACCGTAAACAAGGTCACCGTCAACCATATACAAAAGTTGTCATCAACGCAATCAACGCTTAATTTTAAGGAGAACACATGATACAGGCAGTCTTTGAGAGAGCCGAAGATGGCGAGCTGAGGAGTGCGGAAATTACTGGACACGCCGAGAGTGGCGAATACGGCTTAGATGTCGTGTGTGCATCGGTTTCTACGCTTGCCATTAACTTTATCAATTCTATTGAGAAATTTGCAGGCTATGAACCAATCCTAGAATTAAACGAAGATGAAGGTGGCTATCTGATGGTTGAAATACCAAAAGATCTTCCTTCACACCAGAGAGAAATGACCCAGTTATTCTTTGAATCATTTTTCTTAGGTATGGCAAACTTATCGGAGAACTCTTCTGAGTTCGTCCAAACCAGAGTTATCACAGAAAACTAACACGGAGGAAAACATTATGTTAAAAATGACTCTTAACAACTTGCAACTTTTCGCCCACAAAAAAGGTGGAGGTTCTACATCAAACGGACGTGATTCACAAGCAAAACGTCTTGGAGCTAAAGCAGCTGACGGACAAACTGTAACAGGTGGATCAATCCTTTACCGTCAACGTGGTACACACATCTATCCAGGTGTAAACGTTGGTCGTGGTGGAGACGATACTTTGTTCGCTAAAGTTGAAGGCGTAGTACGCTTTGAACGTAAAGGACGCGATAAAAAACAAGTTTCAGTTTACCCAATCGCAAAATAAAAGGGTTCATTGAACCTTTTATCCCGAACCTTGAAATGTAAAGGTGAGGAAGCTAGAAACAGCTTAAAATAAGGCTTTCCGAGTTTTCGGAGAGCCTGTTTTTTTATTTTGATACCCATACTTTTTAATATGTATAGTGGATTGATACTCTTCGAAAATCAAATTCAAACCACGTCAGTTTCACCTTGCCGTACTCAAGTACAGCCTGCGGCTAACTTCCTAGTTTGCACTTTAATTTTCATTGAGTATGAATCTGGAATAGAACACTGTTAAACATTGATATGAGTTTCCTACTCGATTTCTTCAGATTTTATTTCAATTGACTATAAGAACTGCTATCTGGTTTCAAATATTGGCTTGTCGTCCCTTCACTTGTCTGAATGGCTTGAGCCGTTCCTTCTGATAAGGGAAAAGATATTCTTTAGCTGAAACGGTCTGAGAATCCAAGCTAACAGATGGAGAGAAAAATAGCCCAGTCTGAAGCACACTAGATGGGAGTTGTTGGAAAGCAGTCATCTAGTTTTTCTTTATTGCTTTGGCTTTTTTCTTTGTCATCAGGGAAAGTGACTTGCTTCAAATCAGGGAGTTTAGGAAATTCTTCAAACATCTTGCCCAAGTTGTCTCATTTTGTAAATTTTACAGCCATAGGTGTACCTCGATTCTAAATTCTACCTTTTCGGCACCAATTAGTAATTTAAAGTTCTCAGGAGTTAGTTGCATTGCTTTTTCATACATAAGCATAGTATGACACTTTATGGTTACCGAACAAGTCTAATCACTCCTTGCAAAATTTTGAAGATGTCCTACAAGTTTTTGAGAAGAATATTGCAAAGTTCATAGTTAAGCAACGATAGAATAAAGTGCCTTTTGAAAACAGGTACACTTCATGTGAAAAAAACAACATTTCAGATTTTCTGTTCCAGAAATAGCTATCGCTATGATATAATTATTTTATGATTATTACTATTCCTATAAAAAACCAAAAAGATATTGGCACACCATCTGATTCAGTCGTTGTTCTCGGCTATTTTGATGGCATACATAAGGGGCATCAAGAATTATTTCGTGTTGCCAACAAGGCTGCGAGAAAGGATTTATTGCCTATCGTCGTTATGACCTTTAATGAATCTCCAAAGATCGCTTTAGAGCCTTATCATCCAGATTTGTTTTTGCATATTTTGAACCCTGCTGAACGTGAAAGAAAATTAAAGCGCGAAGGTGTAGAAGAATTATATCTCCTTGATTTTAGTAGTCAATTCGCTAGTCTCACTGCACAAGAATTCTTTGCAACTTATATCAAGGCTATGAATGCCAAAATTATTGTTGCAGGTTTTGATTATACATTTGGTTCTGACAAAAAAACAGCAGAAGATTTAAAGGATTACTTTGATGGAGAAGTTATCATTGTTCCACCTGTAGAAGATGAGAAAGGAAAGATTAGTTCAACTCGTATCCGTCAAGCTATTTTAGATGGAAATGTGAAAGAAGCAGGAAAACTTTTGGGGGCACCGCTTCCATCAAGAGGTATGGTAGTTCATGGTAATGCTCGTGGTCGTACAATTGGTTATCCGACAGCGAATTTAGTGCTTTTAGACCGTACTTATATGCCAGCAGATGGCGTTTATGTCGTTGATGTTGAGATTCAAAGACAGAAGTATCGTGCTATGGCTAGTGTCGGGAAAAATGTGACCTTTGATGGAGAAGAAGCACGTTTTGAAGTCAATATTTTTGATTTTAATCAAGATATTTATGGGGAAACCGTCATGGTTTATTGGCTTGATCGCATTCGTGATATGACCAAATTTGACTCAGTTGACCAATTAGTGGATCAGTTAAAGGCTGATGAAGAAGTAACTCGGAATTGGTCTTAAGAGCTTGAATAAATAAAACAAAAAAGAGGTTGTCTGTAACCCAAAAGATAGATGATTTAGTCTAACTTTTGAGGTCACGACATTACCTCTTTTTATTCTTTTTCAAAGGTGAAGCCTTCTCCTAGGATTTCATGGGCTTCTGTAATAGTTATAAAGGCTTGAGGATCGATTCGATGAATCATTTCCTTCGTTTTCACAATTTCATTTCTTCCGACAATACAGTAGATGATTTTCAAATTTTCTTTACTATAGTAGCCTTGACCAGAAATAAAAGTAACACCTCTTCCGAGGTCATCATTAATCGCCTTAGCAAGTTGGTCAGGACGTTTTGTGATAATCATAAAGCCTTTGCCGGCATATCCTCCTTCACCAATCAAATCAATAACACGAGAAACAATAAAATCAAACAAAAGCGTGTAGGAAACCAATCTCAAATCCTTGAAGATTAGGAGAATCAACATGAGAATACAAAAATCTAAGATAAAGAGCAGTTTTCCTATGGATATATGAGTGTATTTGTTGAGAATACGAGCTAGAATATCAGTTCCGCCAGTTGTACCTCCAGCATTAAAAATAATTCCAAGGCCAATTCCCAATAGGATTCCCGCTATAAGGGCTGTGATTAGTAAATCACCTTGAAGATCAATATGAAGGGGAATATGCTCAAAAAAAGCTAACCAGGCGGACAAAGCTAAGGTTCCTAGTAAACTAGAATAGAGGGATTTGGCTCCAAAGATCTTCCAAGCTAGGATGAAAAGGGGAATATTAATCAGCAGGTTCATGAGGGAAACAGGGATTTTAAAAAGATAAAAGGTGATGAGGGTAATGCCTGTCGCCCCTCCTTCAAAGAGATGATGGGGAACTACAAAATAAGTCAGTCCAAAAGCATAAATAGCAGCACCTAGTAAAATGGTAAAAATGGGGTAAATTTTTTTAATCATAGGACACCTCTTTTCTTATAAGTTGATTATATCAAATTTTACGGAAAATTTGATTGACTCCATTAGGATTTTTAATTTTTTTTTGATATAATTAGAAGTAAGGAAACCAATCTGAATCCTAAAATAGAAAGATTGATACTATGACAAAAATTAAGATTGTAACCGATTCATCTGTTACTATTGAACCTGAACTAGTAAAGCAATTAGATATTACAATTGTTCCATTATCTGTAATGATTGATAATGTTGTTTATTCTGATGCGGATTTGAAAGAAGAAGGTAAATTTCTTCAGTTGATGCAAGAAAGTAAGAATCTTCCGAAAACAAGTCAGCCACCTGTAGGTGTCTTTGCTGAGATTTTTGAAGACCTATGCAAAGATGGTGGCCAGATTCTTGCTATTCATATGTCCCATGCTCTTTCGGGTACGGTAGAAGCAGCACGCCAAGGTGCTAGCCTATCTACTGCAGATGTGACTGTTGTTGATAGTTCCTTCACTGACCAAGCCCTGAAATTCCAAGTTGTTGAGGCTGCGAAGTTAGCTCAAGAAGGTAAAGATATAGAGGCAATTTTATCTCATGTAGAAGAGGTTAAAAACCATACAGAGCTTTATATTGGTGTTTCAACTTTGGAAAATCTTGTCAAAGGTGGACGAATTGGCCGTGTAACTGGCTTGTTGAGCTCTCTTCTCAATATCCGTGTTGTCATGCAAATGAAAAACCATGAATTGCAGCCAATGGTTAAAGGTCGTGGAACTAAAACATTTAAAAAATGGTTAGATGAGTTGATAACATCGCTTTCTGAACGTGCTGTAGCAGAGATTGGAATTTCATATTCTGGTAGTGATGATTGGGCAAAAGAGATGAAAGAAAGCTTACAAGCTTATGTTGAAAAGCCAATTTCTGTTTTGGAAACGGGTTCCATTATTCAAACTCACACGGGTGAGAACGCTTGGGCTATTTTGATACGTTACCACTCCTAAAAAAATAAATAAAATGGGAAGAAATAGCGTTTTTAACTTGACCTAAAAGGGATTTTAGGATATGATTATATTTGTTAATTAGAAATTATTTGGAGGAATCATTAACATGGCAAACAAACAAGATTTGATCGCTAAAGTAGCAGAAGCTACAGAGTTGACTAAGAAAGACTCAGCAGCAGCAGTTGAAGCTGTATTTGCAGCAGTAGCTGACTATCTTGCAGCTGGTGAAAAAGTTCAATTGATCGGTTTTGGTAACTTTGAAGTTCGTGAGCGTGCAGAACGTAAAGGTCGCAACCCACAAACTGGTAAAGAAATGACAATTGCAGCTTCTAAAGTACCAGCATTCAAAGCTGGTAAAGCTCTTAAAGACGCTGTTAAATAATCAGTCTTTAAAAAGCCTATTGTATCAAGCTTTCTAGCTTGGTCAGTAGGCTTTTTAATTATGAAATCTAGTAATAAATAGAGTTAAAAAGTTGAATGTTCCGAAAATATTGTATATAGTAGACTGAATCTAAAATAGTACGAAACAATTGCTAAAACATTTATAGAAATTAATTTTACTTTCCCAATCGATTTGTTCTCATCTTATTTCAATCTGCTATACGTACGTAAATGATGAAAAGAATTAAATAATAGACTTGTGCGATAACTATTTGAAACAAGATTAGCTGGTTAGAAAATCCAACAAGATAGTGAATGAATCTAATATAAAATATACATAATTTAGTTTATTTTATGTTATAAAAGTTGTACTAAAAGACTTACGATTATCTTGAATGCCTTAGGGAAACATGCTATACTACTCTTATGATTATTTTACAAGCTAATAAAATTGAACGTTCTTTTGCAGGAGAGGTTCTTTTCGATAATATCAACCTGCAGGTTGATGAACGAGATCGGATTGCTCTTGTTGGGAAAAATGGTGCAGGTAAGTCTACTCTTTTGAAGATTTTAGTTGGAGAAGAAGAGCCAACTAGCGGAGAAATCAATAAGAAAAAAGATATTTCTCTGTCTTACCTAGCCCAAGATAGCCGTTTTGAGTCTGAAAATACCATCTACGATGAAATGCTTCATGTCTTTAATGATTTGCGTCGGACGGAGAGACAACTGCGTCAGATGGAGCTGGAGATGGGTGAAAAGTCTGGTGAGGATTTGGATAAACTGATGTCAGATTATGACCGCTTATCTGAGAATTTTTGCCAAGCAGGTGGCTTTACCTATGAAGCTGATATTCGAGCGATTTTGAATGGATTCAAGTTTGACGAGTCTATGTGGCAGATGAAAATTGCTGAGCTTTCTGGTGGTCAAAATACTCGTTTGGCACTTGCCAAAATGCTCCTTGAAAAGCCCAATCTCTTGGTCTTGGACGAGCCAACTAACCACTTGGATATTGAAACCATCGCCTGGCTAGAGAATTACTTGGTAAACTATAGCGGTGCCCTCATTATCGTCAGCCACGACCGTTATTTCTTGGACAAGGTTGCGACAATTACGCTAGATTTGACCAAGCATTCCTTGGATCGCTATGTGGGGAATTACTCTCGTTTTGTCGAATTGAAGGAGCAAAAGCTAGTTACTGAGGCAAAAAACTATGAAAAGCAACAGAAGGAAATCGCTGCTCTGGAAGACTTTGTCAATCGCAATCTAGTTCGTGCTTCAACGACTAAACGTGCTCAATCTCGCCGTAAACAACTAGAAAAAATGGAGCGTTTGGACAAGCCTGAAGCTGGTAAGAAAGCAGCCAACATGACCTTCCAGTCTGAAAAAACGTCGGGCAATGTTGTTTTGACTGTTGAAGATACTGCTATTGGTTATGACGGGGAAGTCTTGTCACAACCTATCAACCTAGATCTTCGTAAGATGAATGCTGTCGCTATCGTTGGTCCAAATGGTATCGGCAAGTCAACCTTTATCAAGTCTATTGTGGACCAGATTCCTTTTATCAAGGGAGAAAAGCGCTTTGGCGCTAATGTTGAGGTTGGTTACTATGACCAAACCCAAAGCAAGCTGACACCAAGTAATACGGTGCTGGATGAACTCTGGAATGATTTCAAACTGACACCAGAAGTTGAAATCCGCAACCGTCTTGGAGCCTTCCTTTTCTCAGGAGATGATGTTAAAAAATCAGTCGGCATGCTATCTGGTGGCGAAAAAGCTCGTTTGCTTTTAGCTAAATTGTCTATGGAAAACAATAACTTTTTGATTCTGGATGAGCCGACCAACCACTTGGATATTGATAGTAAGGAAGTGCTAGAAAATGCCTTGATTGACTTTGATGGTACCTTGCTTTTTGTCAGTCATGATCGTTACTTTATCAATCGTGTGGCAACTCATGTTTTGGAATTGTCTGAGAATGGTTCAACTCTCTACCTTGGAGATTACGACTACTATGTTGAAAAGAAAGCAACAGTAGAAATGAGTCAGACTGAGGAAGCTTCAACTAGCAATCAAGCAAAGGAAGCAAGTCCAGTCAATGACTATCAGGCCCAGAAAGAAAGTCAAAAAGAAGTTCGCAAACTCATGCGACAAATCGAAAGTCTAGAAGCTGAAATTGAAGAGCTAGAAAGTCAAAGCCAAGCCATTTCTGAACAAATGTTGGAAACAAACGATGCCGACAAACTCATGGAATTACAGGCTGAGCTGGACAAAATCAGCCATCGTCAGGAAGAAGCTATGCTTGAGTGGGAAGAATTATCAGAGCAGGTGTAAAAATGGAACATCTTGGAAAAGTATTTCGTGAATTTCGAACAAGTGGAAATTATTCTTTAAAGGAAGCAGCAGGCGAATCCTGCTCTACCTCTCAGTTATCTCGCTTTGAGCTTGGGGAGTCTGACCTGGCAGTCTCCCGTTTCTTTGAGATTTTGGATAATATTCATGTAACAATCGAAAATTTCATGGATAAGGCAAGGAATTTTTATAATCATGAACATGTGTCTATGATGGCACAGATTATCCCACTTTACTATTCAAACGATATTGCAGGTTTTCAAAAGCTTCAAAGAGAACAACTTGAAAAGTCTAAGAGTTCGACGACTCCCCTTTATTTTGAGCTGAACTGGATTTTGCTACAAGGTCTGATTTGTCAAAGAGATGCGAGTTATGATATGAAGCAGGATGATTTGGATAAGGTAGCAGATTATCTCTTCAAAACAGAAGAATGGACCATGTATGAGTTGATTCTTTTCGGTAACCTCTATAGTTTCTACGATGTAGACTATGTCACTCGGATTGGTAGAGAAGTTATGGAGAGGGAGGAATTTTACCAAGAGATTAGTCGCCATAAGAGATTAGTTTTGATTTTGGCCCTCAATTGTTACCAGCATTGTTTAGAGCATTCTTCTTTTTATAATGCCAACTATTTTGAGGCTTATACAGAGAAGATTATTGACAAAGGTATTAAGCTTTATGAGCGTAATGTTTTCCATTATTTAAAAGGTTTTGCCTTATATCAAAAAGGACAGTGTAAAGAAGGCTGTAAGCAGATGCAAGAGGCCATGCATATTTTTGATGTGTTAGGTCTTCCGGAGCAAGTAGCCTATTATCAGGAACACTACGAAAAATTTGTCAAAAGTTAATTTTCCCAAATAAGGGAAAAAATAAAAAGCTCCTTTCGGTTTTGATACAATAGTTTCAAAATTTGAGAGGAGCTTTAATATGAATCGCTATGCAGTGCAGTTGATTAGCCGTGGGGCTATCAATAAAATGGGAAATATGCTCTATGATTATGGAAATAGTGTCTGGTTGGCTTCTATGGGGACTATAGGACAGACAGTTTTAGGAATGTATCAGATTTCTGAGCTCGTCACATCTATTCTCGTCAATCCCTTTGGCGGAGTTATTTCAGACCGTTTTTCTCGTCGTAAGATTTTAATGACGGCAGATCTTGTTTGTGGGATTCTTTGTCTGGCTATTTCTTTCATAAGGAATGATAGCTGGATGATTGGCGCTTTGATTGTTGCTAACATTGTGCAGGCTATTGCTTTTGCCTTTTCTCGCACAGCCAATAAAGCTATCATAACTGAAGTGGTGGAGAAAGATGAGATTGTGATCTATAATTCTCGCCTAGAGCTGGTTTTGCAGGTTGTAGGTGTCAGCTCTCCTGTTCTTTCCTTCCTTGTTTTACAGTTTGCAAGTCTCCATATGACGCTACTGCTAGACTCGCTGACTTTTTTCATTGCTTTTGTTCTAGTGGCTTTCCTTCCAAAAGAGGAAGCAAAAGTTCAAGAGAAAAAGGCTTTTACTGGGAGAGATATTTTTGTAGATATCAAGGATGGGTTACACTATATCTGGCATCAGCAAGAAATTTTCTTCCTTTTGCTGGTAGCTTCCAGCGTTAATTTCTTTTTTGCAGCTTTTGAATTTCTACTTCCCTTTTCGAATCAGCTTTACGGGTCAGAAGGAGCCTATGCAAGTATTTTAACTATGGGGGCTATTGGTTCCATCATTGGGGCTCTTCTAGCTAGTAAAATTAAAGCTAATGTTTATAATCTTTTGATTTTACTGGCTTTGACAGGTGTCGGAGTTTTTATGATGGGATTACCACTTCCAACTTTTCTTTCCTTTTCTGGAAATTTAGTTTGTGAATTGTTTATGACGATTTTTAATATTCACTTTTTTACTCAAGTACAAACCAAGGTTGAGAGCGAATTTCTTGGGAGAGTACTGAGTACAATTTTTACCTTAGCTATTCTATTTATGCCTATTGCAAAAGGATTTATGACAGTCTTGCCAAGTGTACATCTCTCTTCTTTCCTGATAATTGGAAGTGGTGTTATCATCTTGTCTTGTATATCGTTTATTTATGTTCGAACTCATTTTGAAAAATTGATATAAGGTTGCTTGAGTTTCAAAAATAATTTCAAACTAAGTGTTTTTTCTGCCCTTCTCGTTTGTGAGGAGGGTTTGTTTTATGGTAAAATGGTCTTATGAATAAAAGAATGAATGAGTTAGTCGCTTTGCTCAATCGCTATGTGACTGAGTACTATACCAGCGATAATCCCTCGGTTTCAGACAGTGAGTATGACCGCCTTTACCGTAAGTTGGTCGAGTTAGAAACTGCTTATCCAGAGCAAGTGCTAGCAGACAGTCCGACTCATCGTGTTGGTGGCAAGGTTTTAGATGGTTTTGAAAAATACAGTCATCAGTATCCTCTTTATAGTTTGCAGGATGCTTTTTCACGTGAGGAGCTAGATGCTTTTGATGCGCGTGTTCGTAAGGAAGTGGCTCATCCGACCTATATTTGTGAGCTGAAAATCGATGGCTTATCTATCTCGCTGACTTATGAAAAGGGGATTTTGGTTGCTGGGGTAACACGTGGAGATGGTTCAATTGGTGAAAATATCACAGAAAACCTCAAGCGTGTTAAGGACATCCCTTTGACTTTGCCAGAAGAACTAGATATCACAGTTCGTGGGGAATGTTACATGCCACGCGCTTCCTTTGACCAAGTTAACCAAGCGCGCCAAGAAAATGGAGAGCCTGAATTTGCTAATCCTCGTAATGCGGCAGCAGGAACTCTGCGTCAGTTGGATACAGCAGTAGTTGCCAAGCGTAATCTTGCAACGTTTCTCTATCAAGAAGCCAGCCCTTCAACTCGTGATAGCCAAGAAAAGGGGTTGAAGTACCTAGAACAACTAGGTTTTGTGGTCAATCCTAAGCGAATCTTGGCTGAAAACATAGATGAAATCTGGAATTTTATCCAAGAAGTAGGACAGGAACGGGAAAATCTGCCTTACGATATTGATGGAGTGGTAATCAAGGTCAACGACCTAGCAAGTCAAGAAGAACTTGGTTTTACAGTTAAGGCTCCAAAGTGGGCAGTAGCCTACAAGTTCCCTGCTGAAGAAAAAGAAGCTCAACTCTTATCAGTTGACTGGACAGTTGGCCGTACCGGTGTTGTAACTCCAACTGCTAATCTAACACCAGTACAACTTGCCGGTACGACTGTTAGCCGTGCGACCCTGCACAATGTAGATTATATTGCTGAAAAAGATATCCGAAAAGACGATACGGTCATTGTATATAAGGCTGGTGATATCATCCCTGCCGTTTTACGTGTGGTAGAGTCCAAACGGGTTTCTGAAGAAAAACTAGATATCCCTACAAACTGTCCAAGTTGTAACTCTGACTTGTTGCACTTTGAAGATGAAGTGGCCCTACGTTGTATCAATCCGCGTTGCCCTGCTCAAATCATGGAAAGCTTGATTCACTTTGCTTCTCGTGATGCTATGAATATTACAGGCCTTGGTCCATCTATTGTTGAGAAGCTCTTTGCTGCTAATTTAGTCAAGGATGTGGCGGATATTTATCGTTTGCAAGAAGAGGATTTCCTCCTTTTAGAGGGGGTTAAGGAAAAGTCCGCTGCTAAACTGTATCAGGCTATCCAAGCATCAAAGGAAAATTCTGCCGAGAAGCTCTTATTTGGTTTGGGAATTCGTCATGTAGGAAGCAAGGCTAGTCAGCTTTTACTTCAATATTTCCATTCAATTGAAAATCTGTCTCAGGCAGATTCAGAGGAAGTGGCCAGTATTGAAAGTCTAGGTGGCGTGATTGCCAAAAGTCTTCAGACTTATTTTGCGACAGAAGGCTCTGAAATTCTGCTCAGAGAATTGAAAGAAACTGGGGTCAATCTGGACTATAAAGGACAGACGATAGTAGCGGATGCGGCCTTGTCAGGTTTGACCGTGGTATTGACAGGAAAATTGAAACGACTCAAGCGCTCAGAAGCTAAAAGTAAACTCGAAAGTCTGGGTGCCAAAGTGACAGGTAGTGTTTCTAAAAAGACCGACCTCGTCGTGGTAGGTGCAGACGCTGGAAGTAAACTGCAAAAAGCACAAGAACTTGGTATCCAGGTCAGAGATGAGGCATGGCTAGAAAGTTTGTAATGGATCGTTTAAAAACAGAGTTTAGAGAATATGACTATGTCTGTTAATTGAGACGAGATTGACAAAAATTTATTAGTGAAATAGAAACAAAGTAAAAAGGAAAAATAAAAAATGTATAACTACCCTATGCGCATTCATTACCATCGTAAGAATGGAGAATATGACACTTGCTCCTTTGTAAAAAGTCAGGATCAACGAATTGATTTGCTAACCTACAAAGAAGATTATTTTGGAGCTTTATTTAGCTTTGAACACCCAAGTTCACATGTTATAGAAAGCTTAAATTTTGTGGTTCATACAGGTCAAACTAGTAAAGAATATTCTATCCGTTTTAATCACTATCCCCTATTAACAGAGGTCTGGATTTTGGAAGGCGATGATAGGATTTATTACTCTGAAAATCCTGCTATTGCCAGTCCTTTCTATAAAAATCAAAATCCTTTTGCCTTTGATAAGGCCATTAACAGTGCTAGTTTTGATCATCATTGGGGTTACCAAGGAGAATTGGGTTGCCGTGTAGAGGACAATCAGGCTCATTTTTCCCTCTGGTCACCTACAGCGACAGAAGTGCAAGTTGTCGTTTATGAATCAGCTGTTAATGATGCACCCGTTTGGAAGACTTTTGAGATGAAAAGAGGCAATAGCTACTCTCATAATCATAAGGACAATACAATCGGTGTCTGGAGTTTGGATGTTGAGGAAGATTTGGTAGGTAAGGCTTATCAGTATCAAGTCCAATTCCCTCATCACCAAACACTGACACGTGATCCTTATACAATCGCGACCAGCCCTGATGGCAAACGTTCAGCTATTCTGAGCCATGTAGAAAAGCAAGTTGAAAACTTCGAGGTTAAGCACGGTTCGGAGGCTACTTGGCGCTTGGAAAATCCATGTAAGGCAGTTATCTGTGAAATGCACATTCGTGATTTGACTAAATCACCTACATCGGGTGTAGATGAACATCTTCGAGGAACTTTCTTGGGTGCTGCTCAGGCTGGAACAGTTAACCAATACGGCCAGTCAACTGCTTTTGATTACATCAAGAAGCTGGGCTACAATTATGTTCAATTGCAACCAATTGCAGACCGTCATAAAGAATACGATGAGGATGGAAATGTAACCTACAACTGGGGTTATGATCCACAAAACTATAACGCGCCAGAAACTAGTTTTTCAACTAATCCAGATGATCCAGCTCAGGTCATTCGTGATTTGAAGGTGATGGTTCAAGCTTATCACGATGCGGGTATTGGAGTCATTATGGATGTAGTCTATAACCATACCTTCTCAGTTGTTGATGCACCATTCCAAACAACAGTCCCTGATTACTATTATCGTATGAATCCAGATGGTACCTTCCAGAATGGAACGGGTGTTGGAAATGAAACAGCCAGTGAACACGAAATGTTTCGCAAGTATATGATTGATTCTCTTCTATACTGGGTGCAGGAATATAATATTGACGGCTTCCGTTTTGACTTGATGGGGATTCATGATGTCAAGACCGTGCAGATGATTCGTCAAAGCTTGGATGAAATCGACTCCAACATTATCCTCTATGGAGAAGGATGGGACATGGGAACAGGTCTTGCCCCTTATGATAAGGCCAAGAAGGACAATGCCTACCAGATGCCAAATATTGGTTTCTTTAATGACAATCAGCGCGATGCTGTCAAAGGGGGAGAAGTTTATGGTGCTATCAAGTCAGGTTTTGTCAGTGGTGCTGCGACAGAGCCAATTCTAGCTAAAGCAATCCTAGGAAGTCGTGAATTAGGAAGCTATACACATCCAAATCAGGTGCTTAACTATGTAGAAGCCCATGACAATTACAATCTTCACGATTTATTGGCAACCCTTCATCCAGACCAAAGTTCAGAGCAAATCATGCGCAAGGTCGAAACTGCCACAGCCATGAATCTGCTCATGCAGGGGATGGCCTTTATGGAAATCGGTCAAGAATTTGGTCGTACCAAACTGGTTGCGACTGGTGAAAATGGTGAGTTGACCCATGATGATAGAGAGCGTGCGATGAATAGCTATAATGCTCCTGACAGTGTGAACCAAGTGAACTGGAACTTGATTAATGAGCGTCAAGACAGTATTGAGTTTATCCGTCAAATCATCCGATTGAAGACAAAAACTGATGCCTTTTCTTACTCTAGCTATGATGAAATTTACCATCATGTCTTTGTGCATTCTGCGATTGAACATAGCGGCTGCCTTATCTATGAAGTTCACGGCAAAGAACGCCTCTTGGTGGTTGTGAATGCTAAATCAGAACCCTATCAATTTGAAAATGCAGGAAATTTAGCTATGTTGGTAACCAACAGTCGCTCAAAAGAAGATAATGTTTTAAATGATATTAGTCTAGCTGTCTTGAGTGTTTTATAAATACCATCTATCTCGCTATTTTTACACAGACAAATTCCCAGTTATGAGTATTGGTAAAAAATCCATTTATTGAAATTGAAAGAATAGAAAGAATCTGGCTAACAGCTCACTTGTATAGAAAATTTGATAAATATTTTCACAAAACAAGACCTCCTATCAAAGTTTTTGAACACTGGATAGGGGGTCTTGTTATTATGAAGACTTTTATCTAGACTTTGTTTCAGCAATCTATGACAGTTATAGTAGGCTGAAATTGGAATAGCACACCCTTGTTTCTAAAACATTGTGAGAAATTGGTTTGGTTGTCCCCAACCAAATTGTTCAGTTTTTTATTTTACTATAGATGATACTCATTCACGCTCTTCGAAAATTTCTTCAAACCACATTAGCCTTGCCTTGACGTAGTGGATTTTTTTTATTTTTATTGAGTATACTTTGAAAAATCAAGCTTGTGAAAATAATCTCAAAAATTTTGCAAAAAGGGTTGTGATTTTCTGAAAATTTGGTAAAATATATCTTAATCATTTTCAGGAGGATGAGAATTTGACAAGATATCAGAATTTAGTAAATGGAAAATGGAAATCATCTGAACAAGAAATTACGATTTATTCACCAATCAATCAAGAAGAATTGGGTACAGTTCCAGCCATGACTCAGACTGAAGCTGATGAGGCTATGCAAGCTGCGCGTGCAGCCCTGCCAGCATGGCGAGCTTTATCAGCAGTTGAACGTGCGGCTTATTTACATAAAACAGCAGCTATTTTAGAACGCGATAAGGAAGAAATTGGTACTATCCTTGCCAAAGAAGTAGCAAAAGGGATTAAAGCAGCAATTGGAGAAGTAGTGCGTACAGCAGACTTGATTCGTTATGCTGCTGAGGAAGGTCTCCGTATCACTGGACAAGCAATGGAAGGTGGTGGTTTTGAGGCAGCAAGTAAAAACAAACTGGCTGTTGTCCGTCGTGAACCAGTTGGTATCGTGCTAGCGATTGCTCCCTTTAATTATCCAGTTAATTTATCTGCTTCTAAAATTGCACCTGCCTTGATTGCAGGGAATGTGTTCATGTTTAAGCCACCAACACAAGGTTCCATTTCTGGACTCTTGTTGGCTAAAGCATTTGAAGAAGCAGGGATTCCGGCAGGTGTTTTCAACACCATTACAGGTCGTGGTTCAGAAATTGGGGATTATATCATTGAGCACAAAGAAGTCAACTTCATCAACTTTACAGGTTCAACTCCTATTGGAGAACGTATTGGTCGTTTAGCTGGTATGCGTCCTACCATGTTGGAACTTGGTGGGAAAGATGCAGCTCTTGTACTAGAAGATGCAGATTTGGAACATGCTGCCAAGCAAATTGTTGCGGGAGCCTTTAGCTACTCAGGACAACGTTGCACGGCCATTAAACGTGTCATTGTTCTCGAAAGTGTAGCAGATAGATTAGCTACTTTGCTTCAGGAAGAAGTTTCTAAATTAACAGTTGGTGATCCATTTGACAATGCTGATATTACACCTGTTATTGACAATGCTTCAGCCGACTTCATTTGGAGCTTGATTGAGGATGCACAAGAAAAAGAGGCTCAGGCTCTTACACCAATCAAACGTGAGGGCAATCTTCTCTGGCCAGTGCTTTTTGACCAAGTTACAAAAGATATGAAAGTGGCATGGGAAGAGCCATTTGGTCCTGTTTTACCAATCATTCGTGTGCCTAGTGTAGAGGAAGCTATTGCCTTTGCCAACGAATCTGAATTCGGCCTTCAATCATCAGTCTTTACAAATGATTTCAAAAAAGCCTTTGAAATTGCTGAAAAACTTGAAGTAGGTACAGTCCACATTGATAATAAAACCCAGCGTGGTCCAGATAATTTCCCATTCCTTGGTGTCAAAAGTTCTGGATCTGGAGTGCAAGGAATTAAATATAGCATTGAAGCGATGACAAATGTCAAATCCATTGTTTTTGATGTGAAATAACGTATAAAATCAGGAAATTGTTTTCCTGGTTTTATTTTTTTGCTATAAAATAATAATAATTATAGAAAAAATACGAACTTTTTGGTATTATAGTATATTGAAACTAGAATAGTACACCTCTACTTCTAAAACATTGTTAGAAATTGATTTGACTGTCCTGATCGATTTGTCCTGTTATTATTTCATTTTACTATATGTAGTACATTGAAGTTAAAATAGTACACTTTGATTTCTAAGACATTGTTAGAAATTAGATTAAATTCCTTAATCGATTTGCGCATGTTTTATTTCATTTCACTATAGTAGAAAAAGAAAGGCGTTTTCACAATTTTTTGAAAAAATATTGATTTACAATTGAACGAGTAAGTGAACTTGTTGTAGATTTTCAAAATAATTAAAGAAGTATAGTAATTTACTTGAATCTTCTCTAAAAAGGTAGTATAATAAAAATACAGAAAACGCTTACAGGAGAAAGGGAGTATATGGATAATAGAGAAGCATTAAAAACCTTTATGACGGGTGAAAATTTTCATCTCCAACATTATCTAGGAGCACATAGGGAAGAACTAAATGGAGAGTACGGTTATACATTTCGTGTGTGGGCTCCCAACGCTCAGGCTGTCCACTTGGTGGGGGATTTTACCAATTGGGTAGAAAATCAGATTCCAATGGTAAGAAATGACTTTGGGGTCTGGGAAGTCTTTACCAATATGGCTCAAGAAGGGCATATTTACAAATATCATGTCACACGTCAAAATGGTCATCAACTGATGAAGATTGACCCTTTTGCTGTCAGGTATGAGGATCGTCCAGGAACAGGGGCAATCTTAACAGAGCTTCCTGAGAAGAAATGGAAGGATGGACTTTGGCTGGCACGAAGAAAACGTTGGGGCTTTGAAGAGCGTCCTGTCAATATCTATGAAGTTCACGCTGGATCATGGAAAAGAAATTCTGATGGCAGTCCTTATAGTTTTGCCCAGCTCAAGGATGAACTCATTCCTTATCTCGTTGAAATGAACTATACTCATATTGAGTTTATGCCCTTGATGTCCCATCCTTTGGGCTTGAGTTGGGGGTATCAGCTTATGGGTTACTTCGCTTTAGAGCATGCTTATGGCCGACCAGAGGAGTTTCAAGATTTTGTCGAGGAGTGTCATACCCATAATATTGGGGTTATTGTGGACTGGGTACCAGGTCACTTTACCATCAACGATGATGCCTTAGCCTATTATGATGGGACACCGACTTTTGAATACCAAGACCATAATAAGGCTCATAACCATGGTTGGGGTGCCCTTAATTTTGACCTTGGAAAAAATGAAGTCCAGTCCTTCTTAATTTCTTGCATTAAGCATTGGATTGATGTCTATCATTTGGATGGTATTCGTGTGGATGCTGTTAGCAACATGCTCTATTTGGACTATGATGATGCTCCATGGACACCTAATAAATATGGCGGAAATCTCAACTATGAAGGTTATTATTTCCTTCAACGCTTGAATGAAGTTATTAAGTTAGAATATCCAGATGTGATGATGATTGCAGAAGAAAGTTCGTCTGCGACCAAGATTACGGGAATGAAAGAGATTGGTGGTCTAGGATTTGACTACAAATGGAACATGGGCTGGATGAATGATATCCTCCGTTTCTACGAAGAAGATCCGATTTATCGTAAATATGACTTTAACCTGGTGACTTTCAGCTTTATGTATATTTTCAAGGAGAATTATCTCTTGCCATTCTCGCACGATGAAGTGGTTCATGGCAAGAAGAGTATGATGCATAAGATGTGGGGAGATCGTTACAATCAATTCGCAGGCTTGCGCAATCTCTATACGTACCAAATTTGTCACCCTGGTAAGAAATTGCTCTTTATGGGTAGCGAATACGGTCAATTCCTAGAATGGAAATCTGAAGAACAGTTGGAATGGTCTAACCTAGAAGACCCAATGAATGCTAAGATGAAGTATTTCGCTTCTCAGCTAAACCAGTTTTACAAAGATCATCGCTGTCTGTGGGAAATTGATACCAGCTATGATGGTATTGAAATCATTGATGCGGATAATCGAGCCCAGAGTGTTCTTTCCTTTATTCGTAAGGGTAAAAAGGGAGAAATGTTAGTCTGTATCTTTAACATGGTACCTGTTGAGCGGAAAGATTTTACAATCGGATTACCCGTTGCAGGAATTTACGAAGAAGTATGGAATACTGAGTTGGAAGAGTGGGGAGGCGTTTGGAAAGAACATAATCAAACTGTTCAAACGCAAGAAGGACTATGGAAAGATTATGAGCAGACCTTAACCTTTACCCTACCGGCTATGGGAGCAAGTGTATGGAAAATCAAACGTCGCTTGAAATCTACTAAAACCGTCACAAATAAAAACCAAAAAGGAGTAGAAAATGAAAAATGAAATGTTAGCTTTGATTCTTGCTGGTGGGCAAGGAACTCGTCTCGGTAAACTCACTCAAAGCATCGCAAAACCAGCTGTGCAATTTGGTGGGCGCTACCGTATCATTGACTTTGCCCTATCAAACTGTGCCAACTCAGGGATTCATAATGTTGGGGTCGTTACACAGTATCAACCACTTGCTCTCAACAACCATATTGGGAATGGTTCAAGCTGGGGACTAGACGGTATTAATTCAGGTGTCTCTATTCTTCAACCTTATTCTGCAAGTGAAGGAAATCGTTGGTTTGAGGGGACTAGTCACGCTATTTACCAAAATATCGACTATATCGACAGTGTCAATCCTGAGTATGTCTTGATTTTGTCTGGGGACCACATCTACAAAATGGACTATGATGATATGCTCCAGTCTCATAAGGATAATAATGCCAGCTTGACAGTAGCAGTTTTAGACGTCCCTCTTAAAGAAGCAAGCCGTTTTGGTATCATGAACACAGATGCTAACAATCGTATTGTTGAATTTGAAGAAAAACCAGCTCAACCTAAATCTACAAAAGCTTCTATGGGAATCTACATTTTTGATTGGCAACGCCTTCGTAATATGTTAGTCGCTGCTGAAAAGAGCAAGGTTGGCATGTCAGACTTTGGTAAAAATGTCATTCCAAATTACCTTGAGTCAGGTGAAAGTGTTTATGCTTACGAATTTAGTGGTTATTGGAAAGATGTTGGTACTATTGAGTCACTTTGGGAAGCGAACATGGAGTATATTTCTCCAGAAAATGCCTTGGATAGTCGTAACCGTCAATGGAAGATTTACTCAAGAAACTTGATTTCACCACCAAACTTCCTCGGGGCAAATGCTCATGTGGAAGACTCATTAGTTGTAGACGGATGTTTCGTTGATGGAACTGTTAAACATTCTATCCTTTCAACAGGCGCGCAAGTTCGCGAAGGAGCGGAAGTCCTTGATTCAGTTATCATGAGTGGAGCTATCATTGGTCAAGGAGCTAAGATTAAACGTGCCATTATTGGTGAAGGTGCGATTATTTCTGACGGTGTCGAAATTGATGGAACAGATGAAGTACAAGTTGTAGGATATAATGAAGTAGTGGGGGTAGCAACAGATGAAGATTGATAAATATTCTGCCATTTTAGGAAATACAATTGGTTTTCACAATATGTCGACATTGACGGACCACCGTCCAGTAGCAAGTTTGCCATTTGGTGGGAAATATCGTTTGATTGACTTCCCACTTTCAAGCCTTGCTAATGCAGGTGTTCGTAGTGTCTTTGGTATTTTCCAGCAGGATAATATCAGCTCAGTATTTGACCATATTCGTTCAGGACGCGAGTGGGGCTTATCAACCCTTCTTAGTCATTACTATCTAGGAATTTACAATACCCGTGTAGAAAGTAGTACAGTCGGAAAAGAATACTACCAACAGCTTCTTACTTATTTGAAACGTTCTGGCTCAAACCAAACGGTTGCCCTCAACTGCGATGTTCTTATTAACATTGATTTGAACCAAGTTTTCCACCTACATAGTACAACAAAAGAGCCTATCACTGTAGTTTATAAAAAACTAGCTAAGAAAGATATTTCAGAAGTAAATGCAATCTTGGATGTAGATGAAACAGACCATGTTCTTTCTCATAAACTCTTTGATAGCAAGTCAACAGCTGAAACGTTCAATATGTCTACAGATATCTTTGTCGTTGATACACCTTGGTTGATTGAACACTTGGAAGAAGAAGCTAAAAAAGAACATCCAGAGAAATTGCGCTATGTTTTACGGGATTTGGCTGTAAAAGAGGGAGCTTTCGCCTACGAGTACACAGGCTATCTAGCCAATATTCACTCTGTTAAATCTTATTATCAAGCGAATATCGATATGCTTGAATCACAAAAATTCTATTCTCTTTTCTCACCAAACCAAAAGATTTATACAAAGGTCAAAAACGAAGAGCCAACTTACTATGCTAATACATCTAAGGTAAGCACTTCTCAGTTTGCCTCTGGTAGTATTATTGAAGGTCAAGTAGCTAATTCTGTTCTATCACGTAATATTCATGTCCATAAGGATAGCTTGGTTAAAGATAGCCTGCTCTTCCCTCGTGTTGTTATTGGAGAAGGGGCTCAGGTCGAATATGCTATCTTGGACAAAGGGGTTGAAGTTGAGCCTGGTGTTGTGATTCGAGGAACTGCAGAACATCCAGTTGTGGTTAAGAAAGGTGCTAAAGTAACAGAGGATATTCATTCATGAAAATTTTATTTGTAGCAGCAGAGGGTGCACCCTTTTCAAAAACAGGTGGTTTGGGAGACGTCATTGGCGCTCTTCCAAAATCACTGGTAAAAGCTGGGCACGAAGTTGCAGTGATTTTACCCTACTATGATATGGTAGAGGCTAAATTTGGAAATCAGATTGAAGATGTGCTTCATTTTGAGGTGAGCGTTGGTTGGCGCAGACAGTATTGTGGAATTAAGAAAACAGTATTAAATGGTGTAACCTTCTACTTTATTGACAATCAATATTATTTCTTCCGTGGTCATGTTTACGGTGATTTTGATGACGGAGAACGCTTTGCCTTTTTCCAACTGGCTGCCATTGAGGCTATGGAAAGGATTGACTTTATTCCTGATCTTCTCCATGTTCATGACTACCATACAGCTATGATTCCTTTCTTGTTGAAGGAAAAATACTGTTGGATTCAAGCCTATGAGGACATTGAAACAGTTTTAACCATTCATAATTTAGAATTCCAAGGACAATTTTCAGAAGGAATGTTGGGTGATTTGTTTGGAGTTGGCCTTGAACGTTACGCTGATGGCACCCTTCGATGGAACAACTGTCTGAACTGGATGAAGGCAGGTATTCTCTATGCGAACCGTGTTTCAACCGTTTCACCTAGCTATGCTCATGAAATTATGACTAGTCAGTTTGGATGTAATTTGGATCAGATTCTTAAAATGGAGTCTGGTAAAGTATCTGGTATCGTGAATGGGATTGATGCTGATCTTTATAATCCTCAGACGGATGCTCTTTTAGACTATCATTTCAATCAGGAAGATTTGTCTGGGAAAGCCAAAAATAAGGCAAAATTGCAAGAAAGAGTTGGCTTGCCTGTTAGAGCAGACGTTCCACTGGTGGGAATTGTTTCTCGTTTGACACGTCAAAAAGGTTTTGATGTGGTGGTCGAAAGTCTTCACCATATCTTGCAAGAAGATGTTCAGATTGTTCTTTTGGGAACTGGCGATCCAGCCTTTGAAGGAGCTTTCTCATGGTTTGCTCAGATTTACCCAGACAAGCTATCAACAAATATCACTTTTGATGTCAAACTTGCTCAGGAAATCTACGCTGCTTGTGACCTCTTCCTCATGCCAAGTCGTTTTGAACCGTGTGGCTTGTCTCAAATGATGGCTATGCGTTATGGAACCTTGCCATTGGTCCATGAAGTTGGAGGCTTGCGAGATACAGTTCGCGCTTTCAATCCAATCGAAGGAAGCGGTACTGGCTTTAGCTTTGACAATCTATCTCCTTATTGGTTAAATTGGACTTTCCAAACAGCATTGGACTTGTATAGAAACCATCCAGACATTTGGAGAAACCTACAAAAACAAGCTATGGAGAGTGACTTCTCATGGGATACAGCCTGCAAGTCATACCTTGACTTGTACCATAGTTTAGTTAATTAATAGATAAAATCGTATGATGACTTCATACGATTTTTAGGCTGTTTAGAGAGGAGAACTGATGTCTCAAGTAAAAGGCTTGTGTGTTTTGGATGTAGATGGAACCTTAATCCTAGAAGAAGTGATTGATCTTTTAGGGAGAGAGGCAGGTCATGAGGCGGAAATTTCGCAGATTACAAGTCGGGCAATGCGAGGAGAGTTGGTCTTTGAAAGCAGTTTAAGAAAAAGAGTGTCCTTGTTGGAAGGTCTTCCTATTTTGGTCTTTGATAACGTCTTCAACTCAATTCATCTATCGCTAAATGTCCCAGAGTTCATCTCTATTCTCCAAAAGAATGGCATCCTAGTTGGTCTGGTGTCTGGTGGATTTACACCAATAGTTGGAGAGATTAGCAAAATCCCTTGGTATTGCCTATTTCACTGCCAACTAGCTTGAAGTCAAAGAAGGTCTTTTAACAGGAAAATTAGTTGGACAAATTATAAGTCCCCAGGTCAAAAAAGAGACTCTGGAAAAATGGAGAAAGAAACTAAAACTTTCTAAAGAAAGAACGGTGGCAATCGGTGATGGGGTTAATAATCTATTAATGTTGAAGTCGGCGGAGTTAGGAATCGCCTTTTGTGCCAAAGAAGTGCTCAAAAAAGAAATACCACATCATGTTGACAAGAGGGATTTTTTAGAAGTTCTTCCTTTGATTGACCGTTTAGAATGAGGGAAAATATGAAGATTGTAATTGCACCGGATTCGTTTAAGGAAAGCTTAACAGCTCAACAGGTAGCTGAAGCAATAAAAAGAGGCTTCCAACAATCGATAGCAGATGTAGAATATCTCCTCTGCCCTGTTGGTGATGGGGGAGAAGGTACTGTAGATGCTATCCGACATTCTCTTGACCTAAAAGAAAAATGGATCCAAGTGACAGACCCTTTTGGACAAAAAGAAGCCATGCGCTATTTTCAAAAAGGGGAACTGGCACTATTTGAAGTAGCTGACTTGGTTGGTCTTGGAAAAATTCCGCTAGAGAAGCGAAATCCACTTCAAATCCAAACTTGTGGTATTGGAGAGTTGATTCTCCATCTCATTTCTAAAGGGATTAAAGATATTTATATCGGTGTTGGTGGCACGGCCAGTAATGATGGAGGACTGGGGATTGCTGCTGGTTTAGGTTATCAATTTTATGATAGGGATGGAAATGTCTTGCCTGCTTCCGGTCAATCCTTATTAAACTTAGCTTCTGTTTCAACAGAAAATTGCTATAAAATTCCTGAAGGTGTTCAAATTCATATTCTAGCAGATGTCGTGAGTCCCTTATGTGGTCATCAAGGTGCGACTTACACTTTTGGTAATCAAAAAGGTCTACATCCGACTATGTTTGCAGTCGTAGATCAGGCGATCCAAGATTTTTATGAAAAATTCTCACCTGCAACATTAGAAATTAAAGGAGCAGGATCAGGTGGAGGCCTTGCTGGTGGTTTGTGTGCCTTTGCTCAGGCAAGTATAGTGTCTGGAATTGATACCTGCTTGGACTTAATCAACTTTAATAAGAAAGTTTCAGATGCTGACTTGGTTGTTGTTGGAGAAGGAAGGCTTGATAGTCAAAGCTTTGCTGGGAAAGCGCCTATAGGTGTTGCAAAAAGAACCCCTGTTGGAGTTCCTGTTATTGCTATTTGCGGTAGTCTTGCTGAAGATTTACCTCCCCTACCATTTGAAAATATCCAAGCTGTCTTTTCTATTTTGGAGAAAAGTGAACCTTTAGAAGATAGTTTGAAAAATGCCAGTCTCTATCTGGAGCGCACGGCTGCCAATATTGGGCACTTATTAAATATGTGCAAGATTTAGCTAAACCATTTCTTCCATAAGGATGTTTTGGCTGGTTCTTCCTTTTTAACTTCCCAAAGTTTTGGAAAAGCAAGTCGAAGGTCTTTTTCTTCTACTTGAACTGGTGCATTGCTATGAATAACCAGGCCAAAAGGAGAAGTAATATGCTCTTCAGATACTATGGTGGCTTGACTATCAGTTTCTTTTGCTTCTTTTAAGTAGAAAACTTGCTTATCAAATTCGATAGTTGGTGAAATCTTCACAAATAGTGGCTCTGCTTTTTCCTGAAGGTTTTCTAAAATAAATAAAAAGCCTTTTTCTAACTGAGGGCTATTTGCTGTGTCAATATCTACATATCCAAGAACTCTTTCCTCAAAAGTACCAAGATAGCGTCTTTGCTCATCCGGATTTATTTTTAACCCACCATGAGCTTTTTCAAGTAATTGTTTTGATAAATCTGTCATGAAAACAGTATATCATAAAAGTTAGAATAAAACAGACAAAAGAAAGCGATTACTTTATAAAGTTAAGGAAAAGTTGCACAAAGATAACGTTTTTTCTTGAAAAAGGAGGGGTTTTAAGGTATTATAGAGGTGTAAAAAATTTAACTCATAAGGAGAGTAAAAAATGTCAATTATTACTGATGTTTACGCTCGCGAAGTCCTAGACTCACGCGGTAACCCAACACTTGAAGTAGAAGTTTACACTGAATCAGGTGCTTTCGGACGTGGTATGGTTCCATCAGGAGCTTCTACTGGTGAACACGAAGCAGTTGAACTTCGCGACGGTGACAAATCTCGTTACGGTGGTCTTGGTACACAAAAAGCTGTTGACAACGTAAACAACATCATTGCTGAAGCTATCATTGGCTACGATGTACGTGATCAACAAGCTATTGACCGTGCTATGATCGCACTTGACGGTACTCCTAACAAAGGTAAATTGGGTGCGAATGCAATCCTCGGTGTGTCTATCGCTGTAGCTCGTGCTGCTGCTGACTACCTTGAAATCCCACTTTACAGCTACCTTGGTGGATTCAACACTAAAGTTCTTCCAACTCCAATGATGAACATCATCAACGGTGGTTCTCACTCTGACGCTCCAATCGCTTTCCAAGAGTTCATGATCTTGCCAGTTGGTGCGCCAACATTTAAAGAAGCCCTTCGTTACGGTGCTGAAATCTTCCACGCTCTTAAGAAAATCCTTAAATCACGTGGTTTGGAAACTGCCGTAGGTGACGAAGGTGGATTCGCTCCTCGTTTCGAAGGAACTGAAGATGGTGTTGAAACTATCCTTGCTGCGATTGAAGCTGCTGGATATGTACCAGGTAAAGACGTATTTATCGGATTTGACTGTGCTTCATCAGAATTCTACGATAAAGAACGTAAAGTTTACGACTACACTAAATTTGAAGGTGAAGGTGCTGCTGTTCGTACATCTGCAGAACAAATCGACTACCTTGAAGAATTGGTTAATAAATACCCAATCATCACTATTGAAGATGGTATGGATGAAAACGACTGGGATGGTTGGAAAGCTCTTACTGAACGTCTTGGTAAGAAAGTACAACTTGTTGGTGACGACTTCTTCGTAACAAACACTGACTACCTTGCACGTGGTATCCAAGAAGGTGCTGCTAACTCAATCCTTATCAAAGTTAACCAAATCGGTACTCTTACTGAAACTTTTGAAGCTATCGAAATGGCTAAAGAAGCTGGTTACACTGCTGTTGTATCACACCGTTCAGGTGAAACTGAAGATTCAACAATCGCTGATATCGCAGTTGCAACTAACGCAGGACAAATCAAGACTGGTTCACTTTCACGTACAGACCGCATCGCTAAATACAACCAATTGCTTCGTATCGAAGACCAACTTGGTGAAGTAGCTGAATATCGTGGATTGAAATCATTCTACAACCTTAAAAAATAAAATAGTTCAGTGAACTATTTTATCCCGAACCATGAAATTCAAAAGTTCGGCCGTTGATTTAACAACGTTTCTAGCCCCTCGGATTTTATCCGAAGGGCTATTTTTGTATTTAGAGGACAAAAAAGGGGCAAAACTTTTTAAAAAATCTTTTTCATAACTTTATCCAGTACATTGATTGCTTCATCTTTCATGTTCTTTGTGACGTAGGTGTAGATGGAAGTAGTGACTTCAGAGTCGGAATGACCAACCCTGTCCGTGATTGTTTTTAAAGGAATTTTATTTTCTGATAAGATGCTAATAGTGGTGTGTCTGAAGATGTGAGGGGACAGATGTTTGGGAATTGGTTTTTTAAGGCGTTCGTTTGCTCGCTGGAGAGACGACTTGCTCAAGATGGAACTATGAACTGGTTTTCCTGTATTGGTAACAAAAATACGGTCGCTTTTGTGCCAATTCTTATCGGTTGTTTCGCTTAGACAATTTATATAGTCAATTGAAACAAGAACAAGACAAAAGAGCCTCGTAAAAGGTATTGCAACTTGGTAATACCTTTTTGAGGTGCTTTTTGATATGAGCCCATGTTTTCTCAATAGGATTGTACTCAGGTGAGTAGGGAAGAAGAGGTAAAAGTTTATGCCCAAACTCTTCACATAAAAGTTCTAGCTTACCCATTCTATGGAATCTTGCATTGTCCATAATATAGTAGATTGAAACTAGAATAGTACACCTCTACTTCTAAAACATTGTTAGAAATCGATTTGACTATCCTGATCGATTTGTCCTATTCTTATTTCATTTTACCATAATAATCGATGGTGTGGTTAATGTTGGTAAGAGAAAATTCTGAAACCAAGCTTCAAAAAAG
>ERZ1023182.56-NODE-56-length-26492-cov-7.986610_pt1 | contig 26492 bp, 34 predicted proteins | sample MGYA00380437_ERZ1023182 | MGnify/ENA primary metagenome ERZ1023182 (study PRJEB33173, sample SAMEA4830395) | metagenome | study: EMG produced TPA metagenomics assembly of the PRJEB25223 data set...
ACACGCTGGGCGTAGCCATCGCCAAATTGAGTTTTAGTAATGTTATGGTGAACACTGGCGGACGCTCCCATGTTCATTTTCCAAGTGAAGGTTTTCATAGGTAATCTCAAATAAAAAACCCTATCAAATGATAGGGTTTACTGAACAATCTATTTTATCCAATCAGACGCTCTCGATAAAAATCAAACTCAGCCTGAATAGCCTCCTTTGTTTCTTGTTCATAATCATCTGACTGCATAAGCCCTTCTTTTAATTCGTTCATAAAATTTAAATAATCATTTAAATCAATGATGCCTTTTTTGGATAAATAAAGTATTGTACCAACATTGGCTAAACTTCGCGCATGTAACTCTTTAGCAAAGGGTGACGCGATATCTTTTGCGAATTCTAGCATCTGTTTTTCATTCATGGCTATCTCCCGTATAATTCACCGCCTTGTCGGCGTGCTTGAATAAAACGCTGATTAAGTTTTGCATCAACGGTATGACTAATCATTTTACCGATAGTTACCATCATATCACCATTTGGCATTTGTTGTACATCGGTCTTTTCGCCTGAATAGTTATTGATAACGACATTCACAGGGCGGCCGCCATTGCCGATTTTATCTAGCTTGTCATCAAGTGCTTTAGCAGTATGCCGTGGTAGCACCCGTTCGCCTTTTTCCAAGTTCCAAGTACCTGATTTTGGTACGCTCATAATGCCGTCGTGGGCTTGACCAATGACAGGTTTAATCGCACTAATTGCCCCTGATAATACCCCTGTTTCTATCACTGTTTTGGCAACGATGGGCAGGTTTTTTGGAAATGGGGCAGATGCCCACGCATTTGCCAGTGCCACTTTGTTTTGCAAAAGCACCCGAGATAATGCCATGCCCTTTTCTATGGCAAACATGGCACGATATAGCCTTGACTGCTCACCAAAGGCGGATTTGATGAGGTCATTGACCGCCCCCAAACCTTGCTCATAAGTCGTTAGCATGAGATCCTTTTTGGCAGTCAAATAGCTTTCTTCTGCTTGTTGCCGTGCTTGCTGTGCTTCTAGCTCCACATTTGTGTGTGTATTTTCAAAATCTTTGATGATGTGTAGGCGCTCATCAAGTTGTTTTTGTAATTTAGCAAGTGGCGATAATTCGCCTGCCAAACCATCTTGCATTTGGGTAAAGGCGGTTTTGGCTTTTTGCTGCTGCTGCAATCTTTCAAGCTCGGCAATGGCGGAGCGTTCACGGAGCAACAGTATATTATCTGCCCCATCAAACGCCCCATTTGCCCAATCATAATCAAACTTAGCAAGTTGGGATTGATTGTCAAATAGGGCAATCTGCTTTTGTAAATTGGCATGGTTTTGGGCAGAGCGTTCATTGGCTTGCATGGCGTTATTGAGTTTTTCTTGCAAATCAAGCTGTGCCATTTTTTGGGCGGTTTGCTCTTTTAAGCTGTCTAGCACATCGGCAGATACATCTTGATACTTTTTGGTATTGCCAATTTCCCAATCCAAGATTTGTAGGGCATTCATGCCATGCGTGGCAATGTCTTTTTTAATGTTTGCAATCTCATCGTACGCCATTTTATTGCGTTCTAGGGCGTATTTTTGAGCGGTTAAGACGACAAGCTCGGCAGTGCTTGCCCCTTGATATTTGCCCATGCCAATGTCGTATTTTAGGGCAGTGATGGGACTGTCATCGCCAAACAAGGCAATCTCCCGTTTTAGGTTTGCCACGCTGTCCGCCACCGCCTTTTTAATGTCATCTGCCATCTTTTTGGCGGATTTCACTGCTTTGGGCGTGCCTTTTTGAATGCCCTTTGCCAAGCCATCAGCAGTATGAATGCCCAACTTTTTCATCACCCGAGACGGTGAGTGTATGTCAAGGGCGGATTTGACCGTACTTGCCACACGGTTTGCCATATCACGGGCGGTATCTAGGACTTCGCCCATTTTTGCTTTTACGCCATTGATAAAGCCTTGTATCGCATCTTGCCCTGCCTGCATAAGCTGACTGCCAAGATTTTTAAACGCCCCTACAATATTTATAACACCACTTTTGACAATGTGCCAAGCGTTTTTCATGCCGTCACTGATGGCTTGTTTGACCCCATCCATATCCCCACTTACCAACGCTTTGATGATGGCAAAGGTTGTGGTAAAGATGTTTTTGATGAGAGCAAATCCTGCATTAAACACACTGGCAAAGACGGTTAGCCCTGCGGTAAATATGGCTTTGGCAGAATTAACCCAAGCGGACAAAAATGCTTTTATCGCTTCAAACACCACGCCCACCACCGTTTTTATGGCGGTAAATTGCACCTTGGCAACACTGCTAAAAATCTCAAATCCTGCCTTGGCAATGGGGGTAAGGCTATCAATGACGGCAGTAACGACTGATTTAATCTCGCCCCATATCGCACTTACCATACCTACCAAACCTTGCCAAGCTGACACAATGCCATCAGATACCCATTTGGCAGCAGCGACAATACTATCCCAAACCGTTTGAGCGACTGATACCAGCGTGCTAAATATCGTGCCGATATTGGCAACCATCTGTTGCACTGGCTTAGGCATACCATCAAGCCAAGCCATAAATGACTGCTTAATACTATCCCAAACACCGCCAAACCATGCCACAACACCGCTCCAAGCGGACTGCACAGCAAGCCATGCGTCATTTGCCATTTGGGGTAGTGCTTGCCACAGTTCGCTGGCTTTTGCTTTGACCGTATCCCAATTTTGATAAAGTAGCACACTCACAGCGATAAGGGCGGTTATCCCTGCCACCGCCGCCGTTACAGGAAACCCAAGCATGGCTAAGGCACTGCCAAACATTTTGACAAACCCCAAAAGATTGATAATGGGAGCGACTATGACAGCCACCATCTTACCCATGGCAATCACCGAACCGATACCACTGGTGACGGCAGTAAAGGCAAGGGCAAGACCGCCCAGTGTCGCCACCAGTGTCAATGCTCCTGCCGTGATTGCGGTAATGGTTGTGAGTAATTTGGGATTTTCATTTGCCCACGCACTAATCGCCCCAATAATCGGGGTCAGCTTGTCCATGACCGATGTCAAAGCAGGTAAAAACGCCGTGCCAATGCTTGCTTTTAAAATGGTGATGTTGTTTTGGAATTTTTTGATTTGACCTTCGGTCGTTGCAGACAATACCTCCGCTTCTTTGGTCATTGACCCTGTGTAGTTGGCACTATCAGCGAGCAAATCTCTAATTTTTGTCAAAAGTTCGGGGGCGGTTGCCAAGGCAAGAATGTCATCATAAAAATTCTTACCAAACACATCTACACCAAATCCGATTTGTTCGTCTTTGGGCAGTTTGTTCATCGCTTCAAGAAAGCTAAACAATGCCCCTTCGGCATCGGTTTTGAGCAGTTTGCCAAACTCACTGGCATCAAGCCCAAGCTGTTTTAAGGAAGCAGAAGTATTTTTATCCGCCATATCCATTGTGGCAAGCGTACTCACCAAGTGATTGACCGCCTTTGAAGCGACTTCTGGGGCTTTACCTAGCCCAATCATTGCCGAAGTCAAAGACACCGCCCCTTGTTCAGACAAACCAAAAGACTTTGCCGTCCCACCAATGCGTCCCAACGCTTCCACAATCTGACTGGCTTTGGCAGGGGTGTTGTTAGAAACCGTATTGACCATATCACCAAACTGGCTCATTTCTTGTATGGGCTTATTCCACACATTAGCCAGCTTTGCCATTGCCTCCCCCGCCACATCTGCCGACATATCAAAGGCGGTTGCCATATCCGACACCATAGACACAAAAGGGACAAGGTCTTTTTCCAATACCCCAAGCTGTCCACCTGCTTCGGCAATCTGTGCCAATTCCACAAAGGTTGATGTGCCTGTGGCAGACAGTTTTTCCAGTTCTTTACGCATATTTTGTAAGGCTTCGGGGGTCTTAAAGTCCATTACCTTATTGACCTTTGCCATCGCCGATTCAAACTTGACCGCTTCGTCCACCGCCCCCTTGATGCCATAGGCCGTCGCACCCAAGCCAACCGCCGCCGCTTGCCCTGCACTTTGCAAACCTTGCAGGGCATCACGATGCACACGGGCAAATTTGTCCATTTTTTTGTGCATTTCGCCAGTCGACTTTGAAAACTTGGCAAGTGTATCATTGACTTTAGCAAGGTTACGGTCAAAGGCGGTCGTGTTGGCTTCTAGGACGATTTGTAATTTTGAAATGACGGACATTGTTTTTTCCAATAAAAAACCGCTCAAAAGAGCGGTTTATTTTTTTAATCTGATTTATTTTTTAATCTGATTTATTTTTTAATCTGATTTATTTTTTAAAAAAGACTGATACAGTGAGCCAAAAAACCCCTTGCCAAAGCCGTATAAAGCCACCCCAATGATAAGCAAGGGAATGCCAATTATTGGAATTAAAAAGCACAGTGCAATCACAATTCCTATAAATAAAGCAAGTAGTGCCAGCATTTTACACTCCATACAAACAAAATGTATCGTAATACCCAAATCATACCTTAAGCTGGTCTAATATTCAAGAGCCTTTGCGATTAAACATCGCCATCATCGCACAGGCTTCTTGGCGTGCCTTGATTTGCCATTGTTCTTGTTCAAAGGCTTCTTTTTGTTCATCCGTCATGGGGTTTGGGTCAATGATGAGAAAATCCTGCACCGATTTGTCTTTATCCGCCGCTTGCATGTAGGCAAGTAGAGCAAAGCCCAAATCAGTGCGATACCCACCAATGGGGTCTATCTCATCATAGGCGACCCACTCGGCAAACTCTGCCACCGTGAGCGTGCGTTCAAGCTCGCCTACGGTCTTGCCCAGATGAGACGCCAGTTTAAATAAAAATCGGCGGTCTTTGTCACTGATCAGTTTTTTTTAATGTCCGAAAGCTTCTCATCAAAGCCATTAACCTCGCCGATGGCGGTTACTAGGGCACCCATGTGGCTTGCACTCATCGCCCCCAACTGTCCGATGTCGCCATCAGCAAACAGGCGTTTGCCATCTTTGTTACACACACAGTGGGCAATCATGACAAGCCCTGAGCCGACATTATCATTCGCATCTGCTTTTTTGGCAATCTCGCCTTGGTCTGACACGGTCAGTTTTTTGATATAAATCTTGCCAATACCGTCCACATCTTTTAGTACAAGTGGCTCGCTCACACAGATGATGGATAACAGTTGTTCTTTGGTTAATGCACTCATAAGTTTACTCCTATATGGTTAGGTTTGTGGTTAGGCTTTATCGCCATTGATGATTAACATTGATAAAATTAACATTGATAATTAACCTTGTGGATAAGTCAATAAAAACCGCCAAACTGTGCAGGGTTTGGCGGTATTATTGTGTCATACAAACTACACGGTTAATCTTTTGCTAACCTCGCCTGTGATGGTGATTTTGCCTTTTTTACGCAGTTTTTTCTTAGTGTCTTCGGCATCGGTGGTCAAGTCGCTAATCATGCCTTTAAACTCTCGGCTCTCGCTTGCGGCTTCGACAAATTTAAGTTGCCACACCAGCTCTTTACCACCGTCAAAACTCGTTTGGATAAGTTGGTGCGTTTCATCATCGGGCAATAGCACATATTCAAATTCAAGCTCCGCTTCTTCTTTAAAGTCCACAGGGGCTTTGACCGTTCGGCGGTCATCGGTAGCGGTGATGTCATCTAGCACTTTGGCTTCATTTGGCACACCGCAGGATGTTAAGCGTTCGACTTTTTTAAATGAGCCTGATTGCCCATCGGCTGAGACAAACAGCTGATAAAAGCCGTCTTTGGTATTTTGTGCTGACATATTTTCCTCCTGTCAGTTGGTTAGGATTGGGGGTTAATCTGGCAAAGTCTGCCAAAACTCATACTCAATAATTGCGCGATAAAGCCCATCATCGTGTACATACACCACGCCACCATACTCTGATGGCTTGATTGTGTTTAATCGCTTGACCGCTTCTTGTGCCAGCTCGATAGTCTCATCATAATCTGCTGCGTAAATATCAATCTGCACACCTACCCACTCATGCCCTGTGATACCGTCTAGTGTGTTATCTGGCACATTTGACACCAGCGTATAAACCATAAAAGGCGGTGTGCTATCAGCGGTCTCAGGTACAAACAGCGGATAAACACGATCATTGACCAATTCACCCAACAAACCAAAAATTCTTTTACTTGCGATCATTACCCACCCATGATTTTACCAATACGCTCGCCCAATTTATTTTTAAATCGATCTGCAGCATCTTTGGCACCGCCATCAAATGCAGGTCTAAAAATTGGTCTTGCTGCTTGATACTTCGTACCATATTCATTAAAAAACCAGTAATACGCTGAGCCGTGCGTTTTTCCTGAGCCTTCGGCAACATAAATAGCAATCGCCGCACCATCTAAATTTGCAGATACGCCACGGGTTAGGCGTCTGCGTTTGATGGATTTTTTATACAAACCAGCGTCTTGCATTTGGTATTTGCCTGTACCACGCTTGGCGCGTCGTCGGCGTTTTTTGCCGTTTTTATCAAAATAATAGCCATCGCCTTGCCCTGATGACATATACCGCCGATAGGGACTGTTCGTTGTGGGGGCTTTGGCTCTAATGGTTTTATACATTGGCGTACTGGCGAACATGAGCGAGCGGTACAACACACCGCCTGTGTCTTTATTGCCAACTTCATCACGCAGTCGGTGCAGTTTTTCGTTCAGTTCGTCTAAGCCTTCAATTTTCATTGTTCTGCCCCCTGTAGCAGCAGGGTAAGATATTCTCGCCCTGTCTTATTGTCCGCCAAAGGCTCACCAATGATATCGTAGACTCTACCACGGCACACGACACGCATATTACGCTTAATATCATCTCGATATCTGATTTTAAGCCTTGCCAATATCTCCACACCTGCCGCTTTGCCAGCAATGACATCTTTGGCAGAGACGGGTGTAAACTGCCCCCAAACCGTATCTATGACAGACCATGTTCGCTTGGGTGCACCTGTTGCAGATCGTAATTCTAAATGCTGCATGAAAGATACTCTATCTTTAAGCTTACCTGCTTGCATCACACCCCCAAATTTCGATAAGGCTGTAACAACGCCTCAAATCCAAAGGGGATTGATTGCGGCGTTTGATAGTCATTATTGACGGCTTCTCGGTTGTCATACCAATGCCCAACAAGCAGTAACACCGCTTGCTGTACTGCCAGATTGCTTTCATCAAGTAATCCGTCGATATAATTTGACGCATGAATTAAAGCAGCATTCAAATAATGCATAAGTAAATCATCTTCATCGTCATGATCGATACGGCACTGATGCTTGACCATTTCAAGCGTTATCTTCTGTGTCATCGCTATCATCATCCTTATTTTCAAGCACAGGTTCAGCCTTGTTGCTTGCTAATTTTTTAGCTTTACTTTGCACTTTTTTGTTCAATTCAGCCTTGCCAATCAAACCGAACTCAATTAAACGCTTGGCAGTAAAATCATCATCAAGCTGCCTGATATCGCCCTCATAGTATTGCTTATCGCCATAATGCTGTTTTAAGACTTCATATTCAGCCATTTTTTATCACCCAATTTCCTAAATCTATGTTAAAATTCACCTATGTTTTATCCTTATCCACCAAGGGTAAAAATAGAAAAACCCTAACGCCTGCCAGTGTTAGGGTTTTTTGTCGCTTATTTCGCTACCAAATCGCCACAAATAAACGCCTCAGGGCGATATACGGCTAATGCAAGACGCTCCTCGCAAAGGATAGTAACCAAGTTTCGTACAAAGTCATCCTCGTTTTCGGTTGCCACGGCAATCGCCGCTTGCTGTCGGTCAAAGATTTGTGCACCAAGATTAAATGCACCTGTCAAGAATTTGCCCGTACCCATGGCGGTTGTTTCAACAACTGGCACGCCCCATAGGGTGCGATTTGCTGTACCTTGTGGCAAGCCGATGATATGCCTATTATCCGCATCTTTTTCTAGCTCAATCTTAGCCCAATCGATTGGGTTTAAGACGATGCCAGAGGCAGGATATTCGGCTAACACCGCTTGTAGCTGTGCCAATCGCAACTGGTCAATGATGGTATATGTGCTAAGCGTCGCTTTGTCTGTAAATGCGGCCGCTTGCGGAATAATACCCTTAAGATTGCCATTTTCGCCATCACCGTTTAGCAGCTGACGATCCTCAACCAGTTTTAAGCCATAAATCAAGCGTCCGTTGATATAGCTTGCCAAAGCTGATGCGTCATCTAAGATTTGTCGTGACGCTTTGACATAGTGGGCAAGTGTTCGTACTGACACGCTTTGGGTGTCAAACTTGATATGTGATTGTGCTTTTTTATCACCTTCATTGTGCTGTGCTGCTGCTGAGTTGGTAAAGCCTGTTTCACGCACATATTCAAGTGCATTGCTATCAGTCGTGCCTTTCATCAGCAAGTCACGCACTCGCAGACGCTGATCAGGTGGGGCTACAATGCCTCCTAGACGCTGTGTTTGTACCAGTGCACCTGCCGCCCCACTGGTGTCGGTGGTGGCACTGGTAATCGTCGCTTTAATATTTAGCTTGGCTCGGTTGCCTGCGGTCGGATTGTCAGCAAATTGCTTAAACGCCTCAGACTCAAACAAACGCTCACCCAGTGACTTTTCAGGTTCTTGATTTTGTGCTCTGCGTGCTTGTTTTTGCTCTACGGCATCAAGGCGTGCTTTAACATCACCCATTGATTTAAGCGCTTCATCAACATCCCCCTTTAAAGTAGATAAGTTATTTTCACCTTTTTCTAAGCGGCCCGTTAATTCTTCGCCCAAGCCCTTGACATAGTCAGTGGCTTTTGCAAGCTCGGTGGCGAGCTGTTTTGTCATATCAGACATTTATGTCTCCTGTGATTGATTTAATGATTTGTAACGCATCTTTAAGTTCTGCTGGCTCACCCAGCAATTGACGCAAGCCATGTGATGCGATTGCGGTGGCTTGCGATTTGCTAAATCCTGCATCACGCAAGAATTTTTCAAATTCAGATAAAGTGGGCAGCTGTCCTTGTGCCAAAGCCGATTTGACCACTGTCACGGTCGATGCGTCGTTGGCAGGAAAGGTAACGATTGAGATTTCAAATAAATCCAATTCTTTGAGCAGTAGCACCTCTTTGGTATTGTCATAGTCTGCTTGCTCAACACGATAGCCGATAGATAAGCCATCAATCACGCCTGCTTTGATGAGTGCGTGTGCTTCACGGGCTTTTGGCACATCATCAATGAGTAATTTGCCCTCACCGTATAGCCCATGTTCATCCTCTTTGAGTGCTGTCCATACGCCGATGGGCTGTGCTCTGTCGTGTTGCCACAGTATCGGCGGCATTTTGCCGCGCACTTCAAACTTTGCCAGCGATTTGACAAATGCACCCTTTTGCACGCTGTCGCCGTAGCTATCCACAACATCAAAGACATTACAATAGCCGCTAAAAAATCCGTCATCTTTAACGATTGACGGCTCAAAATTAATTGATTTAGTTTTCATGATCTTGTCCCAATTTCTCAAGCGGTGTTAGATTGAGCTGTACGGTCAGACTGTCGCCACCTGCCATCGGTGGCAGATCTTCTAAAGCACGCACCTCATTACGAGTCATCACGCCATTTTGTAGCATGGTTGTGTAAAAATTAGCACGCCCTTGGCTGTCAGCACGCAGCAGACCCTCAACGCTAAATTTAGGGCTGTATTGCGACCGCTCAGACGGTGACAGTAGCTTTTTACGAATCGCCTGCTCTATACGCTCAAGCGTGGGGCGTAAGCTGTAAGTCAAAAAGCCCAAATTCATGCCCTCAAGGCTTGATGCCCATGAGCTTGCCTTATCGGTGTGACCAATCAGCTGCGGAGGCACACCAAAAGCTCGGCATATCTCTTCAATGCCAAAATACCGAGTTTCAAGTAACTGTGCATCGCTTGGGTTCATCTTAACCCCACTAGATGACACGCTCATACCAGCTTCTAGCACCATATATTTGCCAGCATTCTCAGGCTTTGAAAAATATTCAAGATTACCTCTTAGCTTTTGCCTTTGCTCACTGTTTAAGATATTATCAGTCTGCAAAAAGCCGCCAGCTTTTAAATTATTGCCAAAAGTGTGGCTTGCAGCATTGTTGGCGTCAATTTGTGCACCCATCACGCCTGCTTGATAGCGGATTGGCGACAAGCCAATCAAGCCATCCATGGTAAACCCTTTGATGTGTAACACATCTTCAGCACCAAAAATATCCTCGCCGACTTGATAGCTAATATCACCATCACGATTTCTTTTCACCACGGTAATTGATGGGTCTAATATATCAAGACTCACCACCCTACCGCCCAATCGTGTGATGTACACATAGGCATTGCCCCACAGATCAAGGCTGACAATCACCGACTCCCAAAATTCAGACGCTGTCATGTCCGCATTTGGGCTGTCATGCAAGATTCGGTACAAATGGTGATCTGTTGCCAATTCCTTGCTATCAGACTTTAGGTGCAAAGGCAAACTGGCGATGGTCTGACTTCTTAATCGCACACACGCCCAAACTGCCGATAATTTTAAAGCGGTTTCTGCGGTTACTGCCGTGCCAGATGGCATGTGCATTGAGTTAAACGGAGCAACTTCGCTACCCTTATCAAGTCGCTTACCGCCCCCAAACAATCTGGCGTAAAACCGTGACCACCAGTTTTCATCATTCATAATTCACCCAATAAAAAACCTGCACCGTTAATTGGTACAGGTAACTAATTTTTCTTGTGTGCTACAGAGACAAAAGATTAAGCAATAATCATATTATCAAAAAATTCATCTACATTCCCAGTCTCTGTATGCACAATCGCCCTAGATAAAGCCATAATCAATGCGACCATACCGTCAATCTTATTCTCAGCCCTTTCCTTGTTTGGATAAATATTATCCTTTTTATCAAGGGTTGCCACCACATTTGACGCTTGCCAAGTTAAAATTGGGCAATCACCATGTGCCAGTCGCTTTTGTAGCACCAACGCCTCAAGCTCTTTCATCGGCTCGCTCATGTTTTGCACGGTGTGTCTTAGTTCGACCATCACCATGCCTTCTTTTTCCATCTCTTGGGCAAGCTGTGTGGCTTGCCATGGGTCGTATGCCACTTCTTGCACATCAAAACGACCATAAAACTCACGCAAATCGTCCTTGATGGCATCAAAATCCACCACCTCACCCATGGTCAGGGTGAGCAGGCTATCGGCATCCCATGCTCGATAACGCTCAGTGTTACTATCAAGCTCTTCAAGCACACGCACATCTGGCAAATAATAACGCCCATGTACATGGTAATTGGGATCGTCAGCGGTCGGTGGGAATAGCAAAATCAGCGCCACCATATCAATTTTAGTGGCAAGGTCAAGACCGATAAAGCACGGACGGCCTGTCAGTGCAGACAACGGCAACCGCTTTGCCCCATTTGCCCATTTTGCCATGTTAAGCCAAGCATTTTTTGCACCCACCCACTCATTTAGGTGTTTTGTTCTAAAAATTGCCTGCTTGGCAGCACTCATCTTAGCATCACGCTGTCTTGCCTGCAAAAACTCAGCCGATACTGAGATATCCATGTTTGGATTGGCTTTTTTAAGTGCAATTTCGCTTGTCCAATCATCGTCTTTGTCCATGCCATACAAGACTGCCCAAAGGTCAGGGATGTCCATAACCCCATCGAGCATTTTTTCAGCATCTCGCACCATCTGATAGCACGCACCCCCGATGGATGAACCTGCTGTAGTAATCACAAGCATAATCGGCTGTTCTCGTGCACCCATGCCCGTTTCCATGGTGTCGTACAAATCGTTATTTTTATGCTCATGGTACTCATCAATGATGGCACAAGATGGGCTTGAGCCATCACCAGGCTTACCAATGATCGGTTCAAATCGTGAGCCATCGGCTAAGCGTGCCATGTTCGATGCATTGACTTCAACGCTGTAGAAGTCTTTGAGTGCTTTGGTACGCTCAACCATGATTTTTGCTGGTCGAAATACTTCCCAAGCCTGTTTTTCTGTGGTTGCACCGCTATACACTTCAGCGCCAAACTCGCCATCAGCACAAAACATATAATTACCAATGCCTGCTGCGATGGCAGACTTACCATTTTTACGACACACAAAAATTAAAATCTTAGTATAACGCCGATACCCCGTCGCTCGCTTAATCCAGCCAAAGGGTAGGCAGCAAGCAAAAATTTGCCATGGTTCAAGGGTGATTTTTTCGCCTTTTGATGCCCATTTACCCTTGGTATGCGGAAGAAGCTGTATGAATCTTGCCACCTTCTCCGCCTTGGCAGGGTCAAAAAAATATGGATAATCAGGGTTAGTTTCGCTGTTTTTTAGATCGTCTAAGTGCTTTTGGCACGCCAATTTAATGTATTTGTTGGCGATAATCTCACCAGATAGCACCGCATGAATATAATCTAAGGCTTTTTGTACATTGGGATAAGTCATAAGTCAGCAAAAGGATTGGCGATAGGTTCGCTGTTGGCTGTGCCTGTCAGCCGTGTGCGTGATGACGGGTCAAGACCAAGCAATGACCCAAACTTCATCATCTGCGTTTTGGCTTCGTTAATGATGGTGAGTGCAGGGTTTTTATTCAGCTTGCCGTTATCATCCATGATAACAAGCCCATACCGCTCCACTTCGTGTTCAGCTTCACGCCACCTGCTGTAGCTCATGCAAAATGCTTCGACATTATGCACATCTGCCACAGTTAGCACGCCAGTTGCTAACAATTCAGGCATCACAGTCCGCCACATGGTCACGGCAGTACCTGTCATCCATGCTGGCGGTTCGATTTCGGTGATTTGTGCAAATTTGGGTTCGTTTTTGTTCAGGGCACGCTTACCAGGGTTGCCTGTCAATTCTTTAATAGCTGTTGGTTTTGGTTTTCGCCCTTTCATTTTTCCACCTGTTAATTTATCTTAACTCACCCTAAAACTTCCAATTTCGCGGTCGTAAAAATTTTTTTTAGGGGTCGGTGCTACAAGGCAATCTTTCCAAACTTTTTACCCGCCCCTCCCGTCCTGTGCCGTCTTAATCTTGTGACAAGATCTACAAAGTGACTGCAAGTTTGCCATATCGTCTGTGCCACCTTTCGCCTTGGGTATGATATGATCTACATCCGTTGCGTGTGTATATCGTGCATCAGCTTTGCACATTTGACAAAGATACTTATCACGCTTAAGCACCTGTAATCTTAATCGCTTCCACTGGCTACCATAGCCACGCTCTGACGCTGATTTATTATGTTGCCAGCCATGGCGTAGGTGTGCGTGTTCATCACAATACCCCTTCATCAATCTGCTTTTAACAAGATTTTTGCACAGTCTGGCTCTGCATGGTGTTGTCATATTTCTTCCATAAAAAAAGTGCACCTTTTAATTAGGTGCACTCCTCGAGTTTGATAATATCTTACTATTGGACTGTCGACAAAACAAGACTTATTTGTAGGGTTTATGTAAATGAATACAGTTTATGCAATAGCCCAGCTAAAAATGATTCCGCTTTAATCAGTGCAGATCTAACATCGTGGCGGCTTGCTCGGCACTTGCCACGATACCCAATGGCACTCAAATAGCGTACCGCAATCTTTTCATGAGACCACCCCCATACATAAAACATCATAAACACATTGGCTGACACTGGGCAGTATCTCGCCAGTTCACTGACGCCCCTATCAATTTGCAAGCCCCGATCATCTGTCATTGCATATACACGGCGGATTGACGGTAGCTTTGATTGCTCAACCATCAGCCAAGTACTTTTAGTTTTCAAGCAATCAGGGTTATCACGCACCCATTTACCCCACTCTGTGTATTCATTCATACCGCCCCCTTAAGTTTTTTAATCTCATCTTGAATATACCAAACAGCCTTTTGTAAGTCCTCAACCTCTTTGTCTGAGTTTTTAAGCCCTGCACGCATCAGATACTTCACAGCATTGCCACGATTGAAATTCATATGACGAGTGATTTGGATTGTTTCAATCCCACTGGGATGGCTGGTGTAATGACTTGGGTGATTGACTGGGTCACCAGTGATCGGATTTGATTGATAAGTCACTTCGTCATTTGTACTATGAGTCATTTCTAAAAACCTCTATCGCTGAAAAAACAAATACAAAAAAGAATATCGCCATCAATATGATTTTGCCGTCATCACCAACATAATGAGACAATGCAAATAACAAGTAAATGCTCAAAACCACTACCATTAAAATGGCAAATAACGATACGAAAAGCACAGAAAAACGATCATACTTGCTTATCTTTGGCGTGATCTTTTTAAAACTATCTCGGAAATCTTGAATATCAATACGGTATGTTAAATTTGTACCATTATCAAAGAAATACACTTTACCGTTTTTGACATCGCAAACCGTAACGACAGGATGATCAGGCTGTCTTGACCACTTCGAACCAATCTTAATATCACCGTGCTTTTCTTGAGAATTCATTGCTCATACTCCTAAAATTTTTAATAAAATCGTCATAATTCATTGGTACAGGTGCTTTGCCGTCAATCTCTACCCAGATATTACCGTCCTTATCAGCTTTGCTACTATTCACCTTTGCAAGCTGATTGTTTTGTTCGTTGTAGTATGTTGTCATGTTCTCGCCCTATGAAATGCTTTACTCATTTATATCTCCAAAATATCAATATCATGTACAGTTTTCATTAAATGTTTTTTTAAACGATATACTTTATCTTTTTTTGTAATTGCTGATTTCACATCTTCAACAACGGTTTTGCCAGCCATGTTGTCAAAATACTCGAAATCGGCAATATAACGCACGCTAGGACGCTTTCTAGGCTCGCCTGCTATCCTAGTACCACTAACCAAAATAAACGGCTTCTGTAGCGTTAAATCGCTGATTAAACCACTGTTTTGCATTTGCTTTAGCACAAGGTAACGGTTTGCTTCTTTTTTACTGTCAAAAGTGATATTATCAAAGACAGTTTTTTATTCTTGTATTTCGACATTCTTCCCTCCTTTCGTGTCAATAATGTCAATGCTCTTTTCGACGGCTCAAACCTTTTAATACCAATGCTTTACCTTATATTCGTCAATAATATATAGGGGGTATACACCTATATATTTTTTATATTATTAATATTAAATGTATACCCCCCTTATTTTATTGACATTTAATACTATAAGCCTTGATATAGCTATGTTTGAGCCGTCAATTTTGATTTGACATTATTGACAGCTGTTAATATTTAAATGCGATTGGTTTCATCGCACTTTCATTAAAATGTTGCGGTAAAATAAAAGCATTTCTCGCCCTACTGCCACCACGACCAAATTTGGCTTTTATCTCAACATAGAGCAAATCACCATCAGCCAACATGGTTTGAATCACAGGTGCTCGAAAATGTAAAGGTGTCTTTGCAAATAACGCATTCATACGACCCAATTCACGCATGGTTAAGCCACGCTCAGCATCGGCTTTGTTTTTAATACCAAGTAAGCTGTCAAGAATGATTTGCCGCAACTGGGTAAATTGATTATCTGATAAATTCTCACGAAAAAACTCATGTGCCATTAAGCCAAAATATTCAATAAAACCGATGGCGTATATCACATGCTTAGGCTCAGTAACGGGCGGCGTGTCTTTAGAAACGCTATCAGCGGCAGCCAGCGTGGTTGCCAATCTCATCATCTGCTCAACCCGTCTTTGTGCCAAAGCATTGTAAATTTCGTCTTGGCTTTCTTTTTGCTGACGCTTGATTGTGCGATAATATTCATTCACATAATCTTCCGCTTCAGCGTGCCAGTTGATGATTTTAAATTCTGGGCGCTCGTTATATACATCTATCGTATAACCACTCAAATTGCCTGTATCACCATTTCTAAGCGCTTGGCAAAAATTGATTAATTGCATCGATGGCGTCTTAGGCATTTTTTGGCGTGTAATACAAAAATTATCTAAATCATCATCACTCATCTCCTTGTCATTGACATAGACCACGGTAAAGCGGTTTAAAAAACCATTTTCTAAATCTTCAGTATTGATCGCATTGATCACCTGCATTGGCGTCGCCATGGTGACCAAAGTAATGTGCGGACACAATACCTCCACTGGCGGTTCGGTCTGCTCGCGCTTTTTCTTATCGCTAAGGTTTGAATAGTTTTTTGCACGAATGGATGAATTGTAATTACCATAAACTTCCATTAAAGAAGCGTAAGATTCTTTAGCAAAATTGTTATTTGGTGCTCTCGCCGCTTTTAGTGCCTGCCCAAATTCATCAATGATTTGTATTTGATTTGGTGCGGTCATCAAGCTTGAAATCACCGCACTACTTGATGTACTCCCGCTACCTGATAACAAATGATCAAAATTGCACGCGCGTAATAGTGCTTCAATTGAATTTCTAATGATGTTTTTTCCTGCACCTGTACCAGCCAAAACCATGTAATTCATGGTCGTTGGGTTATTGGATTCTGATAGATACCGACGACCTGCCAAAGTATTTAAAATAGCAAGCTTAGCAATCAGGATCATCTCAGCTGGTGCTTGCTCATTATGACTTTGGATAAATTCAGTCAATTCACGATCAATATCAGGATTAATAGGCAGATGAAACAATTCAGACGGCGTTTGGCGTGTTTTATAGTTGTCAAGAACTGGTATGACAGGCTCGCTATCAGCTTCAGTCTCATCCGTTTTTTGTGAATTTGAGATGAGCTCATCAATATTGACACTATCACGCTCATCAGGTAAATCAACACCAAGCGCATCAGCGACAGCATTTAAAGCATCTTTAGGCTGCATACCTACATGATCCATCAAAAAGCTAAGACCATCACCCCCAACCGTTTCGCCAGTGCCTTGACTGCATATCCAACCGCCATCACCTGCTTTGATATTATGATTATCAAATCTAAAGCGATCACGACCGCCACAATGTGGGCATGGCTTATGGCGACCATCGCCTACATCGTATCCAAGTCGAGCAAGAATGTATTGCCAGCGTCCATTTGCTTGCTGACGCACATAATCAGAAGCACTACCTGTGTGCGTATAGCTAGTTTTTTGACTGGCCTGAAATAGCGGGGTATTTTGCTCAACGACAACATCCATCGTAGCAAGCCATGCCATTAGATCGGCTTTATCATATCGCTTCCCCACATAAACAACACGGCTGGTAAAAGCGTCGGTCGTAACGCCATTTTTTGTCTTTTGGTGAATAAAGCCAGGCAGTCGCATCACCCTAGCCAAGTCATGTATGGCTTTATCAGGTGCATCTCCTTGGGCAGTAAAAAATGAGATAAGCTGCTTTTGACAAGCAGTAAAATCATCTAAGGCAATGCCATCAGCTACCCAATAGGCGTGATGCTTATCCTTGGATGATTCAACAATCAGCGTCGGCGGTAAGTCTAATGCCATCAATCTTGCCACACGCTCACTGTCAGGTATATCAAAATCAACAAACAAAGAACGCACAGCAGTGATATTCTCACGCTTTCGCCCCTTGCCATCTGTCTTATTTGCTGTAAAATAGATTCCTGCCCCACGGTTATTTAGTGCGTGCAAATTATCTTGTACATCATCAAATCTGCCGTGAAGCTGACAAGTTAGTGATATATCTTTATTATCTGCATTATCACTAAAAGTTTGAAAGGTAATCACATCATCAGACAGTAAAACCTCTTGAAATCTCTTAAATCTTTGTGATATCATATAATCGTTCATTTAACTTTCCTTAAGTTAATCCGAAAATGGACATGCCCCTAGTTGCTGCTAGGGGTTTTTTGTTGTTCTCTGACATATTCCCAATTAATATCAGGACGCAAGTCTTCCGCTTTTACCTTACCGCCCGTCGCTTGCTCAATAGCTAAGCATCTATCCCTTGGTGGATTGTTTTTATCCCATTTGCTCAATGCCCAAGGCGTGATGCCAAGTGAGCGAGCCAAGGTTGATCGATTGCCTAATATGGCGATCGCTTTATCTAATGCAGTCATAAATAATCCTACTTAAATACTACTTTGCGTTGCATTATACTATCAATAATAGTGATGACGCAAGTTATAAATTGGTGTAATATAATACTAATTACTACCTTAAGTAGAAAAACTGAGGAGAATGGCAGTGCAGGATTTTTCCATACGACTGAATCAAGCTATGTCAGCTAAAAACTTATCACTGCGTGATTTAAGTGAAAAAACGGGTATTAATTACGAAATGGTACGCCGTTATTCCAAAGGTCAAGCCAAGCCAAGAAACGACAAAATGAAACTGCTTGCACAATGTCTTGGTGTACCTATAACTTGGCTTGATTACGGCGAAGGCGAAATGGTCATTGAGCCACAAAATACTACTTTATCGCAGCGTGTATTAAAGCTCGTTCCAGATTTTGCGCCAGATGGTTCGTTTATCTACAAACCACATCTTTACGAAGTCAATCTTAATACTGTCATATGCCGACAAATTCTTGATGACAGCATGGACACTTTCTTTAAGCGCGGAGACTTTGTATTTGCAGACACGACAGTTAAGCCAGAAACAGGCGGATATGTCATAGCTCAGCTAGAGGATAACTCTGAGGTTGTGAGAAGATATAAAGAATATCAAGACTCAACTCTTGGCATTCTACAAAAGGAGCTTATCGTCGAAGACAAGGAACATTTTTCCGACATTAAATTCTCGGACAGTCCATTTGAAATTATAGGTACAATTTTCGAACATAAGCGATTTTTGGGTGCCGGTCTAAAAAGATTGGGTCACATGGCTGCAGAGAATGAATTGGCATACCTTATCACCCAAGAACTAGAACGCCAAAAAAATACTTCTGATTAGCGATTAAATGTCGCCACTAGGAAATAAAGTTAGTGAAATGTTGTCTGGCAGGGTGTGAAGTGTCAGCCGTCTTGAGCGGTGGTGATATTATTATTAGCGGCTAATATTGATAGGTTGCCACTATGAGCCAACCCTATTTTAATTTAATAAAACAAACAACCGATTTGCAAAGCTTGAGATATAGGATTGTTATGAGAAAAACAAGTATTATTACATATCATGTATTAGTGATGGATATTATGCCAACCGCTAAGAAGAACCCCGTAAAACCACTTACCAATATTAGTATATTGGATATCTTTGCACACTTGAAACAATGGGGTTATGAAAGCGAGAAAAGACTATTTAATAATCATAGTCACTGTGGAGTACTTCCTGTTATTACTATCAATGAAAAACAGGGACGCATTGATATCCTGTTATGCCTATCAGACAAAGATAGCGATGATCCAGAAACATTTGATTTTAAAACGAATGAAGTGCGTCATTTTGATAAAACTGACTCAGAGGGTTACAATGGAAGAAGTCATATTGTAATTCAAGTGAATGAAAATGATCCAAGATCTGCAAAGTTTGCTATTGAATATAAACAAGGTATCAGCCCTAGATTTTTTGTTGATACACTAAATTATTTCATTAAAGATGCTAGGAGTAAGAACAAAGATATATTTAAGGGTATTCATCCAACAGAGAGAGACAACAAAGGTAATGCTAAAAAAGTAGGATTTAAAATAAAATTCACAAGCCAAACAGAATTTAGTGACGAGATAATCAAAGCATTTGAGAGTGACAGGGTTCAAGACGTAATCTATCACCAGCCTATTCACACATCCAGTTATGATGGCACCAGCTATACCCCCAAAAGGCAGGATGTCCATATGGGTGTAAAGGCAAATATTATCCAGTCAGGATCCAAAACCTTGATGCAAAAAACCAGGGATGTCATTTCAAGTTTTGAAAAACTTTTAGTTAAGAACCCTGGACTAAAAGGCATTACTTTTACTATAAAATTTAAGAACAAAGAAGGTAAAAACCGAACGGCTTACTATCACTCAGATACTCATGAATTTAGTCTTGCCAAAAAATCCTTTATTAGAAGGCAGAACAAAAATCCCAAAGAACTAGCACTAAATCAATCGTTATGTGATAGAATGTATGCACACTTAGCATCTTAGATTGAAATGATTTGGACAATATTTAAGCCATTTAATTATCTTACGATCAAAGCTGAAAGCGGCAGCAAAATCGTAGTAGATATTTATGTGCCTTTTGTCTTGTCACTTATCATTACAATTTTTTTGCTATTTCTTAATATTAAGCACAATATTAATATTTTTGACAGTACACATAAAACTACCGCTAATATTATAGGTTTTGTTCAAACATTGCCAGGATTTTATATCGCAGCATTGGCGGCGATTATATCATTTCCAAACCAATCATTAGATAAATACATGAGCAATCCAGCCATGATTATCCAGCGAGAGTATGAAGATAGACTGACACGCAGACGCTTATTGTGTTACCTGTTGGCATATCTGGCATTTATCGGCGTTGTCATTTGCTTGCTAATTATCTTTGTTGAATTTTGTTATAGTTTTTCATTAGGCTTTCATCCTTGGCTTATTACAATAGGCTATTTGATAATCTCTTTTATTTTATTTTTCTTTTTATTTCAGTTAGTACTATTAACATTTACTTGTCTATGGTATTTGGGTGAAAGAATTCACTTTAACGACCCTGACTAAACTTCATACCTTATCACCAAACCACCCCCAAAGGGTGGTTTTTTATTGCCTACTAATACTATTTTTAATAGTTTAAAATCAATAACTTATATATTTTTTCTATTTTTAGTAGTTTTTTAGTTGTTAATTACTACTTAAAGTAGTATTATACACACTAGCCAATGAAACTGAGCCAATTATTTAACAACACAGACCCCAAGCCAACATCTGACCGCTTGGTGCAAAAAGTGTCAGATTAATGAGTTAATCAGCTACTGGCAATCGCTTTGGTTGTCAGTGTCAGATTAACTTAGGAGATACTATGCGATCAACTATTCAAACGGTGATTTTTATCGTCATCATGATGTTTATGTTAAAAGGCTGTTTGTATGCCTTTGATCATGAATGTCAAATCCAAGAAGAGCTTGGACGACAGTATTATGAAGAATACACCAATCTTAAGCAAAAAAACCAAACCAAAGGAGTCTTTTATGACAATTAAAGAGTTGGCCACACAGTGGCTTGATGCCAAGCGTGCAGAACAACAAGCCGCTGCCAAGCGATTAGAGATTGAGCGAGATCTCATCAAGCATGTTGGCGTCACCAATGAAGGTGTCGTCACTTATCAAGGTGATGTGTTTACTATCAAAACTACAGGCAAACTCACTCGCACACTCGATGATGCGGCAGTGGCTCACCATTGGGATAGCCTGGCTGCCGAAGTTCAAGCGTGTATCAAATGGAAACCTGCCCTAGATTTGAAAAATTTTCGAGCGCTTGAATCGATGCGAGATGACCTCGCCCCAGTACTACACCAGTATTTGACAGTAAAGCCTGCCAAGCCAAGTGTATCCGTGGAGTTTAGCAATGGCAATTAAGCTAACCAATACCAAGGAGGCAACCGCCAAGAATGGTATTAAAGTGTGTGTTTACGGTCAAGCAGGCGCAGGTAAAACTGTGCTTTGCGCAACAACGCCAAACCTTGAAAAGACCATCATCATTTCAGCTGAAGCAGGCCTATTATCTATCGCTGAAGCTGATATTGATGTCATTGAGATTAAGTCATTACAAGACTTACAAGACGCTTATAAGTGGCTCACCGAAGACCCACAAGGTCTAAGCTACGAGTGGATTTGTCTTGACAGTATCAGTGAAATCGCTGAAGTCATTTTAAATGACGCAAAAAGAAACAGCAAAGACCCTCGAAACGCCTATGGCGAGATGCAAGAAAAAGTTGAGACTGCTATTCGTGCGTTTCGTGATCTGCCGCGCAATGTGTACTTTAGTGCCAAGATGGAAAGCTATCAAGATGATGTTGGCGTGGTGCGTTATCAGCCCATGTTACCTGGCAAACGCTTGCCAGCGGGGCTTGCTTATTTCTTTGATGAGGTCTTTTTGCTTAAAGTCGAAAAAGACAGCGACGGCAATCCAATCAGATGGCTACAAACCCAACCTGATACCAAGTATCATGCAAAAGACCGCTCAGGCAAGTTAAGCATTCAAGAACCTGCCGACTTATCCATCATCCAACAAAAAATCTTAGGAGTATAACCATGGCAACTTTAAATTTTGGTTTCACACAAGAAGAAGTCCAAGCCGCCCAAAACGACAGCTACGCCGCCCTACCTGCTGGTAACTATGTCGCTCAAGTTGAGCGTTCAGAAGTCAAACAAACCAAAGATGGCACAGGGTCTTATCTTTCGCTAGGCTTCAAGGTGATGGACGGCGATTATGCAGGGCGAGTATTGTTTGGCAATATCACACTAACCAACAAAAACAGCCAAGCCCAAGAAATCGGACGCAAACAGCTGATTAAGCTATCGACCGCCTGTGGATTGGGTCACTTACAAGACTCAGAGCAATTGCACGGCATTCCTGTGATGATCAAAGTATCAGACAGCCGAGTTTATGAAGGCGAAAAGCAAAACGATATTAAAGACTACAAGCCCGTACAGCAAATTCAGCAAAGCGGATTTGTCCAGTCACCACCAGCCCAAACAGCGTCAAATAAACCTTGGGTACGGGGGTGATATGGGCAATCCGATAAAACTTGCTAAAAGCTTACTTGGCAAGGAGCGTATTCTTGTAAAAGAAATTGAAGGCAAGGTGAACAATGTTCGCCTTGTTGACGAGATTTTACAGAAAAATGGTTATCGTAAATTTTTTGGTTCAACATCTCAGTTTAAAGGATGGATCATAAACTCAAAATACTTATTATGCACAGAGTATGTGTCATGACTGATATTAGCCAATATACCATCGATCCAACTGTATCAGCCATCTATAAGCACTATCAGCTCAGCCGTTTTGAAGGTGCTCGAACTTATCTTGGTGCAAGCATCATCGGCAAGACTTGCTCACGCGCTTTGTGGATGGATTTTCGCCAAGTCAAAGTAAAGATGTTTGATGGTCGGCTGTATCGACTGTTCGAAACAGGTCATTTGGCTGAACCACGCTTTATCCAAAATTTAAGAGATGTGGGCGTGACCGTCTTTGATGTCGACGCATCTACGGGCGAACAATGGGGTGTCAGTTTTTGCGGTGGTCACTTTCGTGGTCATGCCGATGGCGTGGCAATCGGCATCAAAGGTGCTGAAAAGACTTGGCATTTGCTTGAGTTTAAGACTCATAGTGAAAAGTCGTTTAATGAGCTTAAGCGAAAAGGCGTAAAAACCACAAAGCCCATGCACTACGACCAAATGCAGGTATATATGCACGGACTTGAGCTGACACGTGCCTATTATATGGCAGTCAATAAAAACACCGATGAGCTGTACGCTGAGCGTATCAAATATGATGCAGATCATGCCAAATCATTGATTGAGCGAGCGTCACGCATCATCTATGCCGATGTACCAGATGCACCATTGTCAGATAAGCCGTCGTGGTATGAATGCAGATGGTGCGAGTATCAGTCGTTTTGTTATGCAGGCGATTGGGAGCTGCCTGATGTCAATTGCCGAACTTGCATACACTCAACACCTATCGCCGATGCCGCTTGGCAATGTGAACGCACGACGCCTGCCACCCTCATCAACACCGCCAAGCCCTGCGAGCATCACCGCTTTATCCCACATATCCTACCAAACCTTGAGTTTGAATGTTATGCGGATGATAAGGTATTTTATCGTACTCGTAACGGCTTGGTGCATATCAACCAATCCAAAGGGAGCTTTGATGTACAAACTTAGAGACTACCAAGCTAGGGTTAAGCGTGAACTGTATGACTGGTTCGCCAAGCACCCTAAGGGATTTCCCATTGTTGACGCCTGTGTCGGTGCAGGCAAATCAATTATCATTGCTGACCTTTGCAAAGATATGATCGAAAAAGCACCTGATACACGGATCATTATGTGTGTGGCAAGCCGTGAGCTGTGTGAGCAAAATATGCAAAAACTGCTTGCTATTTGGCCTGATGCACCAGCTGGCATTTGTAGCGCAGCACTTGGCTCAAAAGACACAGATAGCCAAATCATCTTTGCTACTATTGGCACACTAGCTCGCCGTGTTGACGAGCTTGGCACAGTTGATGTGATGATTATTGATGAATGCCACAATATCAATACCGCCAATACAGGTATGTACCGCAAGATGATTGAAACCTTGCAAGATACCACAAGCCCCCACATGGCAGTGATAGGTTTTACTGGTACGCCCTTTCGTGGTAATGGCGTTTGGCTATGGCAGGGTAAAGACCCAATCTTTGAAGGCGTGGCAAGCCGCGTGACGATGGATGAGCTGTTAAAACTTGGCTATCTTGCCCCCTTGGTTGTTGAGCCAATGGAGGCTAAGATTAATACCACAAATATCAAAATCACTGCAGGCGATTATAACACCAAGCAACTGTCTGAATTGCTTGATGATAAAGACTTAGCGCGTGCATGTGTTGATGATTTGTATATTCGTGGTCAAGGTCGTAAAAAATGGCTCATCTTTTGCCATAGCATTGAACATGCAAACTTAGTACTAAACGAGGTACGCAGTTTTGATGTGACTGCTGAAATGGTTATCGGTGAGACGCCAAGCGATAGCCGAGAAAAAATCTTGAAGGCCTACAAACTGCCTCATGACCATAGTGACGCTATCAATATCTTGATTAATGTCGGTGTGCTAACCACTGGCTTTGATGCACCGATGATTGACCTAATTGCCCTACTTCGTCCGACCAAATCCCCTGTACTGTATGTGCAGATGGCAGGGCGTGGCATGCGAATTGCAGAAGGTAAAACCGATTGTTTATGGCTGGATTATACTAGCACCACTTATGAGCTTGGACCTGTTAATACCATTCGTGGTCGTAACGCAAGCCCGAAAGGTGAAACTGCCAAAGGTGAGCCGTGTAAACACTGCTTAAAATGCGGTGAGAAAAACCCAGTTTATATGAGTGAGTGTCTAAGTTGTGGCGAGCCTTTTAGCCCCAATCAATCTGAAAAGGCGGTAGGCAATCAATCTGGTAATGCTGAGATTATCGACGACGGCAATGCAAAGTGGGCAAATGTCACTGGGCTTGGCTATGTACGCCATACAAGTAGAAAAAGTGGCAAATCCACACTGCGTGTTGATTATTACACTGATTTACAAATACATCCAATCAGTGAATATATTTGTATCGAACATGAAGGCTATGCATTTGATAAAGCTTGCCAGTGGTGGCGTGAGCATAATCTTGGACCTGTTCCGACAAGTATTGATGACGCACTACATTTACTACATGCAAGCAGTCTCAATCGTCCAGCAAAAATTGAAGTCAAACGAGATGGCAAGTTTTGGAAAGTTATTGGACGAGAATTTGGCGAAGTTAGTGAGATTTATAGCCTTCCGCCTAAATTTATAAGCTACAAGAGAGCAATAGATTAGATTTTCCCCTTGAAATTAAACAAGGGACAACTTGGACGATTTTTCGCAGTGATGGCAAAGCCAACAGCTTGAGCGATATGATCCAACTTTTTCACGCAACCGAGGAAAACTGTTATCTATTGAGCAAGCTATACGGCATTGGGTTTGAAAAACCAAGAACAAGGCAGGTGGTTGAGCATCTATTAAAGACGCATAAGTATGTAGCTTGCTACACAAGCGATTTCGATGAGACGCCGTCACCCGACAGTGTAAAAAACTTTATCACTCACATTCACGACAGTGCAACCCTGCCATTTGTAGACGATGAGTGCAATATGTGGCGATATGCTGTACCGTTTGATATCAAGACTGGGGAAGTCATTACGGAGATTGAAGAATGATGAAAAAATACACAGATGGTACAAGAGTTGTAGAAGCGCGTCCCATGCTAGACACTGAATACTTTAGGGATTTTGATGGCGACCCAAACTATCAAAACAGCGAACCTAAAACGGGTATGTTTGTTGTTTTTGAGAACAATGGATTGCGTATGAGTTACGCCTTTTATCCAACCCAAGAGAAGTTTTTTGAAAAATTCAGCGAGATTGAAGAATGAACAAATACTGCATTGAAATCTTGGCAAGTGCACCGCCCAGAGTGTATGAGAAAATTAGAACTTAAATGGAGCTAGATTATGAAAAAGTATTTAACATCTAATGAAATTTGCGAAATCTTTGGCATTTGTAAAATGACCTTAAACCGATGGGAAAAACGCTACCCTCATGGTGAACCATTTCCAAGGCCTGTGATGGGCGGCGGATTGGGTGGTGGCGTCAAGCGTTATCTAAGCCAAGAAGTCCATGCATGGGAACTGAAACATACTGCCAAATAAAAGCCCAGTCTTGGGCTTTTTTTTCGTCCAACACAAAGCTATAATGCAACAAAATACCCCATTCTAACACACCCTATCCCATAATCATGTGTACATAATTGTGTACATATTTTTAAAATAAAGAAAATATCAATGATTAATGTTAATAAAATCAAGAATCTTACGACAATATCTATCATCGGACACACCAATGTCGGCAAAACATCGCTACTAAGAACCTTATTACGAGACAGCGATTTTGGT
>ERZ1023182.61-NODE-61-length-25084-cov-12.957529_pt1 | contig 25084 bp, 14 predicted proteins | sample MGYA00380437_ERZ1023182 | MGnify/ENA primary metagenome ERZ1023182 (study PRJEB33173, sample SAMEA4830395) | metagenome | study: EMG produced TPA metagenomics assembly of the PRJEB25223 data set...
ATCAAAAAAGAAAGGACGAAATTTGTCCTTTCTCGAGCTTAGCTTTTCTTCAACCCACTACAGTTGACAAAGAGCCGATTTTATTCATCTTATGCTTGTGATGTATTAAATAGATCACCAGAGAAACCGTCTGATTCTTTTAGTAATTGTTTAAAGACTTTTTCTTTTAATGCAACAGTATGTCTATATTTATTTTTAATTGTTTGATTAGACAATTCATTTAAATCTTTTTGTACTGCTTCATTAAATAATTCTTTTAATCTAGCATAAGTTGAAATTTGTTCATTATCAACAGATATAGGAACAAATCCTTTAGTTGTAGCTTTATTATATATTTCTTCGTACCAAGAATTTTTCCATTCTTCAAGAGTGTTGAATCTACCTTCTGAAACTTTTTGGATGATTAACTTATCACTTAATAAGCCGTTGTTTTCTTTATTAGCAATATCTTTGTATTTATTTGAAGCATATCCAACAAAACCTTTTTCATATCCAAAATATCCCCACATTCTAAATGTGTTGTGTTTAAACGACAATGCACCAACAGCACCTTCACTTGTGTTTCCTCCGTAAATACCTGCCATCATATTTACTGTTACATAAGCAGAGTTTGGAGTGAAGTCCTCTGGTTTAAACACACCGTTTCCAACACCATGTCTAGTAGCAAAGTTATTATCTACTAAATCTTTTATAGTATTTAATTTAATTACTTTCTCGTCCTCATTAAGGTCGCGAACTAAATCCCATTGGTTTGGAGCAACTAAATTATTGTTATAACTTCCTTTTTCACGCATTTTTCTGTCAACTTTCTTAAACCATTGACTGTTATCAGATAAGTTTTTACTTAAAACAGATTCAGCTTCAACATAGTCTAGTAACATCATTGCTTCATTATATCGTTTCATATAATCATCAATTTCTTGTCTATTTTTTAATTTATTTGGATTGTAATTATACCATTGGTTCCCATCATTATTTCTTTCATAAGCCATGTTGATACCAAGGGCTCCATATTCACCATTAGGATTAGAAACAGATGGAGATTGCAACATCCCTTGAGCAAAAGCTTCCACAAAAGTTCCCTCTCTGTGTCGCCATCCTCCAAGATAAGCTAATCTATCATTAATATGAGTTGTTTCGTGTGTGAAAGCAGAGATACCAAAATCACTAATCATATCTGTAACCATATAGTAAACAGATTCTTCTTTGTATGGATTATCCCAGATTTTAGCCATTGCTCCCATATTCCAGTTTGGTGGGAAATATCTTCCAGTAGGACCAAATAATTCTCTTGAAGGAGCATAATCAGAAGAACCATCTTTATATCCATATTTATCTAACCAACCATAACCAGGTGCGTTCATATTATCCCAGACAGGTGAAGGAACTACATTTTGACTTTTTAGTAATTTATTTCTTACTTTGTCGGAAGCTAGTCTACCCCAGAAATCTAAGTAATCTTGTTGTGCTTTAGCAACTTTATCAATTTCTTTTTTGAATTCATTTCTAGCTTCTTCTGTGTTTTTACCATATTTTTCAAAAGCACTATATGCCATTGTATTATATGTTGAAATTAAGAATATATGTGCTTTTTTAAGATTTAATAAAGGTAAAATCATTCTGCTATGAACATCATTGTTTAGACCATCATATGCTCTATGTTTTTTATTCTTGAAATCTTCAATTGAAGTTTCTGGTTCAACAATATAAACATTTTTCTTAGTTGCGTCTTTAAACCAATCGTTTATATTTGTATATTCAGTTAATAAATTCATATTATAATGTAAAAATCCATTTAATTCATTTATTCCAATTATTCCACCTATAGTTTCACGATAAGCTTCTAAAGTTCTATCTCCTTTAACATTTTTTTCACTTGAACCTATTTTAATTAAGAAATCTAAGAAGTTAACATTTTTTCCGTAAAAGTCAGGTTTAAACAACATAATTTCTTTAATATTCATATTATCAAAATTAATTCCATAATAGCGATTTAAATAAGCTAATCCTAGCATTATTTTTTCTTTATTGGCTTCTATTTTTTGAAGTAAAACATCTTCTGAAGCTTTACTTTCATTTAATTGAAAATCATAATTTAATAACAATTTGTTTACTAAGTTATCTAAATTATTTTTCACTTCTTCAAAACTTTCTTCTAAGAATAAATCTCTTACATATCTTTTTCGTCTTTCTGTTGTATTTTCTTGAGGATTATTACGTTTATCCATTAAATTATACATTCCATCAGATTGTAATTCAACAGAATTTAATTTTTCTTTAATTTTACTTGCTATAGAATCTCTATCTTTTGCTATCATGTTAGGTGTATAAACAATGTCTTTCAATTCGTTAATACTATATTCCTTAATTTGGCTAACATTTGAATCTTTTTGTACAACTGTAAAAATATCTTTTGTTTTGTCTGAATAATGTACTAATATTTTGTTTACTTCGGATAAATCTGTAACAAAGTCATTATCTTTCATTCCAATAACAGATATAACTTTTTTATTTAATAAGTTCTCATTAGTTAATTTATTTCCTTGATTAACTATCCATTCTTTATTATAAAAAGGTTGTAATTTAGCAATATTTCTATATGCTTGTTCTTTTGTTTTGTCATAATCTTGTGTTGTTTTATATTCATCATCTTTTGATATGTTATTATTCAACTTATCTACTAATAATGTTGGAGCCTCAAAATCTTTGGCAGTAATACCAAAATCTTCTAATTTTTTATCAGCTTCTTCTTTAGAAATCTCTTTAAGTCTATTCGCATTTTTTCTTGTTACATTACCAGTTGCTTCTCCAGCTACGCTAACAACTCTACTTAAATAAGGGAATCCAAAGTCATCATCTCCAATGTCTCCTGAACCATACAGTTTTTCAGCATTAGTTACTTTCACATAACTAATTACATCTTCCATAAATCCATAAGGCCAGTTTTTAGAAATAACTCCACCTGTTTCCACATTGTTTTTTAAGTTTATTGATCCTTTTGCTACAGCTTTTTTAATATGTCCATTAGCTCGCACATCCCTTGGATCCGTACCTCTGTCTAATGTTGAAACTAAAGCTGAACCTCTGGCTCTTTCTCCTGTAATCTCTACATCTGTATAAACTCTTTCAATGTTTGCTTTTCTCTGGTTATTAACTAAACCAGATATACTCCAACCTTTTTTCCCTTCTGTGTGTAATTTTCCTATAACAGCAACATTTTTCATCTTGCTACCGTTATTTAAATTATTAACAACACCAGCTACATCATTACTACCTACAATACTTCCAGTAATTTTAATGTTTTCAATTATTGTATTTGTTGCATCCTTTCCTAATGTTGCTATTTGTTCTGTGTTTGGTTTGTTTATGTTTACATTAGAAAAAATCAAATCTTTTATTGTAGCATTTTCTATTTCATTAAATAATGGATTAGCTAAGTTATGTATAGCAAACTTATTCCCATCAGTACTTGTTAAACTTCCTTTGAATTTCTTTGTAATATAAGATTTTCCATTTGGTTTAATATTAGTAGCGTTCAAACTTTCTCCGATTTTATAATCTCCTTCTGGATTGTTTTGAATAGCTTCAACTAATTCTCCAAAATCATAGTAAACATTGTTTTCTTTTTGTTTTGGTTTTGCTATATAATAAGTATATTCATTTTTGATTTGTTCTTCTTTAGTATGTTGAATTAAATCAGTTGCTTCTGAAGTAATCTTATAAAAGTTTTCTCCATCTACTGTTTCTTCTGTAATAGATTTTACTGCTAATCTATTTGTCTTATTATCATTTGTTGTGATTTTTAAATAATAATTATTTTTATCTGTAGGAATTGTTGTGAAATTAGTATCATCTATTTCTTCTTTATTTTCACTAACTTTTATTAGTTTCGTAGACTTAATATCTTTAATCTCAATTTTCTTAAGGTCAATTCTTAAAGATTCTTCATTCAGAACTTCTTCCTCATCACCCTCACCACGGTCATAAACCATCTTTGTTTCAAGTTTATAATCCTTGTAGTATTGCAAATCTGTCAGGCTGGCTGTCAAGTTGTCAGGTGAAACAATCAATGTTTTCACAATCTCATCACCTTTTTTCAGAGTTAAGGTGATGGATTTAATGGTCGCCTTGCTTGGATTTTCTAGACTGTATTTAACATCTGAAGTACGCTTCAAATCCTTAGACTCAACCGCCGTTATAGTCAATACTGGTTTTTCAAAAATTTTGGTACCACGTTTCAAAATTTTGTCTTGAGGGACCTCAATGACTTCCTCTATAACTTTTGGAGCGTCTTCTGTTTTAACTCCTTTGATGGTATTAAAGGTCTTAGTAATTTTTTTCTGACCTTCTTTGCCTTCTTGAGCTACGACTTCTGAACCTTTTTTCAGTTGATCATCTTCTTCAATCTTTTCTTTAAATGGAATCTTTTCAAGACTTTCTTCTACAAGAGTCCCTTCAATTGGTTTTGTACTACGGCTTACCTGTTGATTTACATGCTCCTTGGTCACTTCCGTACTGGTTGAAAGAACTTGGTCAGTTTTAACACCTTCTACTGTTTTATAGATTGTTTTTGTAACTTGACTTCCTTTTTCACCAGTTCGTAGGACAGTTTCTTCATCTGTATACTTAGTTGGATCATCAGTCGTTTCAGTTTTATAGTTAAGTTCTGTAGTTGTTTCTTCAACAAGTGTTCCTTCAGTCACTTTATACTCAGGTAATTGTTCTTGAGCAAGAGCCTCATCCACGTGACCTTCTTCTTGCGTATCTTTAGCTGTTTTGGTCTCCTCTTTTGGTTCTACAGTTTCTTCAACCTTGGCATCTGGAGTTGATTCTTCTTGTTTTGGGGCTTTTTCTACAGCCTTCTCTTCTTCAGGAGCTTCTGGTTGCTTTTCTGGCTCGACTGGTGCCTTTTCGTCTTCCCTTGGCGCGACTGGTTCACCTGCTTGTTCAACTTTTGGTTCCTCAGCTGGTCCCGTTTGTTTTTCTATAGCAGGCGTTTCAACTTTTGGTTCTTCGACAAGTTGATTAGCAGCCTCATCTTTTGTTTCTATTACTGCTGGCTGTTCATCTTCTTGTTTCGGTGTCTCTTCCGCTCCCCTATTTTCTGTAGGATTTTCTTCTTGTGATGATTCTTTTGGTGTCCTTGGTTGAACGGGTTGTTCTGGAATTTTTGGTTGTTCTACTGGAGTTGCAACTTTTGATTCCTCAGCTGGTTTGTCTGATGGTTGACTTTCCGATTTGACTGGTGCTTGTTCATCTGTTTTTGACTCAACTACTCCACTTACTTCTTCAACTGGAGCTGGTTCTGCTGAAACTTCTTTTTCCTCTTCTACTTTAGGAAGGGTTTCGTCAGTAGGATTTACCTCCGATTTTGGTTCTTCTTTTGGACTTTCTTCTGTTCTAGGTGCTTGTTCTTTTGGAGCTTCCTCTGTCTCTACTGCTTGGTTTTCTGGCCTCACTTGCTCCTGATTTGTTGTTGATTGAGGAGTCTCAACTTCGACTACAGTCACCTCTCCAGATTTAACTGAAGCTTCTTCTAAAACAGTGTCCAAACCAAGCCTTTTGAGGATTTCACCTGATAGATAACCCACATAGCGATAGCCCTCCATTTCAACAACATCCTCTCGACTAGCCGGTGCTAGGGTCGCAACTGGGTCTACAGCCCCTGCATTAGGAAGGACTACCAATCCCATAGCTCCAACTAGAAAGGCGCTAGCAATTTTCTTTCTCTTGTAGATTAAAAGCAAGCTCCCAACAGTCAGCAAACCAAAAGCTGTCAAAACAGATGCTTCTGTGCCTGTTTGAGGCAACTGAGCTTTTTGATACACCAAACCATAGACAACTTCATCTCCATCAGGATTTCCTGTCTGGATTAAATCTTTAGCTTCTTGTGAAATAACCTCTTTATCTACATAGTGATAGGTGGCTGCGTCCACTACAGAAGGAGCCATTAAAAGGCTTCCAAGAAATACAGAACCTACAACTCCCTTAATCTTACGAATTGAAAAACGATCTTTTTTAAACACTTTCATCTCCTTTATTCATTCTTACGACTTTCTAATAGAATCTTGCGGATAGTGCGCACGCGCACCTCCAATTAATTTTGGACGACTAGCCAGTGCCGTTACGTGGGCATGACCAATCTCTCTCAAAAGAGGGCGAATCGGAACCTGAACATGCTTGACATGCATGCCAATTGCAGTGTCTCCGATATCCAATCCAGCATGAGCCTTGATAAATTCAACCTCAACTGGATCCTGCATGAACTTGAAGGCTGCTAACTGCCCCGAACCTCCTGCATGAAGTGTAGGAAGGACACTGACAATTTCCAGACCAAACTGCTCTGCCACCTGACGTTCAACAACGAGGGCCCGATTGACATGTTCACAACCTTGAACAGCTAAATGGATACCTCTAGTACCTAGAATACCCAAGATAGTCTCCACTATCAGCTCGCCAATCTCTTGACTGGATTCTTTCCCAATCTGACCACCTATCACCTCACTAGAAGAAAGGCCTAAAACAAAGATGGAGCCTTGTTTCAAATTGGCCTTCTCTAAAACATCTTCTAATATCTGACGTGTTTCTCTTTGAATCTGTGTCTCATTCATCTCTGCCACCTCTTTTATCACTCTTCTATCATACCGTTTTTTCTTGTTTTTAGCAAGATAGACAACCTGGAAAGCTTGCCCAATTACGCATAAAACTCCCAGAATTGACTGGGAGTTAGCTAGTTTCTATTCTATTTATGTATATTTCCACTTTCGTCCCTTTTTGGGGGCTAGAATCAATCTTCATCTGGTAATTGGCTCCAAAATGAAGTTTGAGCCGTTGGTCGACATTTTGAAGACCAACTCCCCCACGTTTGAGTTGACTTTGACTACTATCGCCAGCAGCTTGGAAGCCAACGCCATCATCCTCAATACGGATGACCAAGCCTGTATCCTCTTTCTGGACAGAGACCCTAATATGTCCCTGACCTTCCTTTTCCTTGATGCCATGGTAAAGAGCATTCTCTACAAGGGGTTGCAACACCAGCTTAGGCAAAACTAGATGATCAAAGGCAGGATTTTCAGCAATTTCATAGTCTAACTTATCTCCATAGCGTTGTTTCTGGATAAAGAGATACTGGCGGACATGATTGATTTCGTCAGACAGGGAAATCAAGTCCTTGCCTTGATTGAGCGCCAAGCGGAAATAGGTTGCCAAGGACTTGGTCACCTGAACCACTCGCTGACTGTCCTGAAATTCAGCCATCCAGATGATGGTATCCAAGGTGTTATAGAGGAAATGGGGGTTAATCTGGCTTGATAGGGCTTGAAGTTGGTACTGACGGGTCGTTTCTTCCTGGCTACGAATATCTGCCATCAGTTGATCAATCTGATCCAGCATGGCATTGAACTGACGAGTCACTTCTCTCAGTTCATAGGCACCAGTTTCTTCGGCGCGAAGATTTTGAGCACCAGAGGCAATTTCCAGCATGGTTTCTCTCAGATCCTTCAAAGGAGCAATCCAGCGTTTGAGACTGAACCACACCAAGCAGAGAAAGGCAAAAAGAGATGTGACACTAGCCCAAAGCAAGGTCCACATGAGTTGACTCCGAACCTGATCTAACTTTTCCAATGATGACACGCCAAGCACCGTCCAATCAGTTCCTGCAATCTTTTCCTGACTGACGTAGGATTGGTGGTCTAGTGTATAGCCCTGACCTGTCTCGATGTAGGGTTTCATAGCCTCCATTTTGCTAGACGAACTATAAACTGTGTGTTGAGGATGGTAGACAAATTCATGGTTTTCATTGATAATGAAGGCAAAGCCCTGCTGCCCCAACTGGAGTTGATTGAGATAGGCTTCCAGAGTTTCATAAGAAATATCCAAACGAAGCACACCCAGATTGGCTCCCTTCGCATCAACAAGTTCTTGAGTAACAGAAATGACCCATTGGCTGTCTGACTTACGCGCTGGGGTCAAAACGGGCATGGCTCCCTGATGAATAGCCTTTTGGTACCAATCCTCAGTCATCATATCTGAGGATGTTTTCATCTGCACAGTGTCATCTGTAGAAATGACCTGACCTGACTTGGTTACCAGTACCACCGTTTTCAAGTCCTGATCCGCCTTCAAGATGGTCAAAAACAGATTTTGGATTCCCTTTACTCTGTCTTGGCTAGGATTCTCAGCATAGGCTAGGACATCCGTCTGCTGGGTCAAACTGGTCGAGGTCGTTTCTAATTTTTTGATATAAGACTGGATAAAGTGGCTAGTCTGACTGATAGTCGTTTGGCTATCGCCTTCAATGGTAGCCTCAATGGCTGATGAACTAGATCGATAGTAGAAAGTCCCAACCACAGCTAGGAGAATGAGAAAGACCAGAAAGATGGAAATAACCATTCTAACTAAAAGAGAAGAACGCTTCATCGGCCTTCTCCCTTCTTAAACTGACGAGGTGTCACACCTGCAATCTGCTTAAAACGTTGGGTAAAATAGTTCATATCTTCAAAACCAACCTTCTCTGCAATCTCATAAATCTTCAGATCTGTAGTTAAAAGCAAGAGCTTAGCTTGTTTAACACGTTCTCTCACCAGATAATCCTGAAAAGGCAAGCCCAACTCTTTCTTAATCAAGGAACTCAGATAGGTCGGACTAAAACCTAAGTCACTGGCTAAAGACTTTAAACTAAATTGGCTATCAGCCAGATGAGACTGGATTTTCTGGGCCATGTTTCCTTCAAACCTATTAGTCAATAAATCTTGTAACTGCTCTTCTTTCTCTTCCTTGTCTAGTTTTTGTTTGATTTTCCCCAACATTTCCTCAATATCATGACGAGAAAAGGGTTTGAGCAGGTAGTCGTCCACACCTAGTTTGACAGCAGACAAGGCATAATCAAAATCATCGTAACCTGTTAAAAAGACCAAATGAACCTGAGGATAGGTTTCTCGTACCAGACTGGCCAACTGGATGCCATTTAGATGAGGCATGTTGATATCGGTTAAAATGATATCTGGCACCTGCTTTTGGATCAATTCCCAAGCCTGCCTTCCATTTTCAGCCTGACCGATGATTTCCATATCGTAGGCTGCTACATTGACCAGTTTAGTCAAACCTTGTCTTACCAGATATTCATCTTCTACGATTAAGATTGTGTAGGTCATGCTTCTCTCCTTATGTCACTTACTAGTATCAGTATAGCAAAATTCTCCTCTAACTGCTTAGGAAATACCTCTTATACTCAATGAAAATCAAAAAGTAAACTAGGAAGATAGCCACAGGTTTCTCAAAATACCGCTTTGAGGTTGTAAATAAAACTGACGAAGTCAGCTCAAAGTATAGCTTTGAGGTTGTAGATAAAACTGACGAAGTCAGCTCAAAGTATAGCTTTGAGGTTGTAGATAAAACTGACGAAGTCAGTAACCCTACATACGGTAAGACGACGCTGACGTGGTTTGAAGAGATTTTCGAAGAGTATTAATTAACATAATCTAGTAAATAAGCGTAGCCTTTTTCTTCCATTTGGTCTTTGGGAATAAAGCGGATAGAGAGGCTATTGATACAGTAACGTAAGCCGCCCTTGTCCTGTGGACCATCCGTAAAGACATGGCCAAGGTGAGAATCTCCTACCCGGCTCCGCACTTCCATACGCGTCATATTGTAGGACTTATCTTCCTTGTAGGTGACAACATCTGGACTGATGGGTTGGGTAAAACTAGGCCAGCCACAACCAGACTCAAACTTGTCCTTTGATGAAAAGAGAGGTTCCCCAGTTGCTATATCCACATAGATACCGGATTCAAATTTATCCCAGTAACGGTTTGAGAAAGCTCGTTCTGTTTGATTTTCCTGGGTAACTGCATACTCCTCAGGTGACAGGGTCTTTTTCAATTCCTCATCACTTGGTTTTGGATATTTGCTGGCATCAATGACAGGATAGGCCGCCTGATTAACATTGATATGGCAGTAGCCATTTGGATTTTTCTTGAGATAGTCTTGGTGGTAATCCTCAGCCACCACAAAATTCTTCAAGTTTTCCTTTTCAACTGCTAGAGGTTGATCGTATTTCTTAGCCACCTCATCAAAGACTTGGTTAATCACCTCCAAATCCTTGTCATCTGTGTAATAAACACCAGTACGGTACTGGGTTCCCACATCATTTCCTTGTTTATTTTTGCTGGTTGGATTGATAATGCGGAAATAGTGAAGCAGGATTTCCTTGAGAGAAATTTGCTTGGCATCATAGGTGACATGGACGGTTTCTGCATGACCTGTTTGGTTAATCAATTCGTACTTGGTTGTTTCTCCTCTACCATTTGCATAGCCTGAAACGGCATCCGTCACCCCGGGAACCCGTGAGAAATATTCCTCCACTCCCCAGAAACAACCTCCAGCTAGATAAATTTCGTGCAAGTCTGCGTCTTTACTAATTTCTGTTTTTTTCACTGCTTTTCCTCCTTGGCTAACTGCCGCCTTTTCAATTTGCGAGGCATCTGTCTGCCCTGCATTTCGTATCAATAGAACATAGAAACCGGTTATGGCTAGAAAAAATACTCCTAGCAACAAGAAGATTTTTAACTTATCATTCATAGGACACCTCCTAGGCTAATTCCTTCAAAGTTTGCAAAATTGCATCTTTTTCCATGAATCCTGGTTGTGTTTTGACCAGCTTGCCTTCTTTGTCTATAAAGGCTTGGGTTGGGTAAGAACGGACACCATAAGTTTCCAAAAGTTTGCCTGATGGGTCAACTAGGACTGGGAGATTTTTATAATCCAATCCCTTATACCAATTCTTAAAGTCCGCTTCAGATTGCTCTCCCTTATGTCCTGGTGACACTACTGTCAAGACCACATAGTCATCACCAGCATCCTTAGCAATCTCATCCGTATCTGGAAGACTAGCCAGACAGATGGAACACCAAGAAGCCCAGAATTTGAGATAGACTTTCTTGCCCTTGTAATCAGATAAACGGTAGGTCTTGCCATCTACTCCCATCAATTCAAAATCAGCCACCTCTTTCCCTTTAGCTGCGCTTGTTTTACTAGCTGTCTGCTCCGTCTTCATTTCATCTTTCGTTTGGTGTTCACTAGTCATGGACTTGCCTGAACAAGCCGTCAAACAAAGGAGCGAACCTGCTCCAAGAACACATGTTTGCCATTTTTTCATATTGATATTCCTTTCCATTTTATTCAAATAATTGACTTAAAATTGAAGCATTTCCAAACAGAACCAAGAGTCCCATCACAATAATGAGAAAACCACCCACTTTTTTGAGGATTCCGAGATAGGGATGAAGTTTTCGGAAATGTTTCAAAACATAACTAGAGGTCAGAGCTAGAAGCAAGAATGGTAGCGCCAAGCCCAGCGTATACACCAACATGAGACCAGCTCCCTGCCAAGCTCCTGAACCACCTGAAGCCGCCAAGGCCAAAACAGACCCCAGAACCGGCCCCACGCAAGGCGTCCAAGCAAAACTAAAGGTCAAGCCCAATAAAAATGCCTGACTATAGCCCTTACCATTTTGCCCCTGTCCTTGCAGTTGTAGCCTCTTTTCCTTATAAAGCCCCTTAAAGTGTAGAATCTCCATTTGGTGCAAACCAAGAAGGATAATAATTGCCCCAGTAAGATATTGGAACCAAGAAGCATAAAGCAAATCGCCTAAAAAACCAGCTCCATAGCCCAACAAAATAAATATAAAGGAAATTCCTGCTATAAAGGCCAGAGTTCGTAATAAACTAGTAACTGAGATTGAAAATTTGCCGCTAGAAGCCTGAGCACCATCCTTATCATCTAGTAACACCCCTGTATAGACCGGTAACAAAGGTAAGATACAAGGAGAAAAGAAGGATAGAATCCCTGCCAAAAAGACACTTAGAAAAAAGAAAATATGACCCATAAAGTTCCTCCTATCATTTTATTGATAGATTTATTATACTCCTTCCATTTTCGAAAAAACAGGGACAATGATAGGGGAAAATAGGAATTTAATCAGATGATTTAGAAATCTTGGACAAAAACTATACAAAAAACTGTCAAAGCACAAAAGCGCATAGTATCAAGGTTCTATAAAGTCTTGATACTATGCGCTTTTGTAATGGATAAATAGTTAGTCTTTTTTAAAGACCGGATCTTTCAAACTCTGCATACTGGCATTGATAACCGCGCCTAGGATAACAATTTTAGCAATCAAGATAAACCAAAACATCATAACAACAAGAAGAACGGAACCTAAAATTCGGACGTCCACTAAACGATGGATGTAGTAATTGAGATAACTAGAAAACAAAGTTAGTAAACCTAAAATCACTAAGAGAACAAAGGCACTGCCTGGTAGGGTATAGCTCAGTTTCCTGTTAGATAGATTGGGAAGAAAATAATAAAGCATGACCAAGATAGCAAAGAGTAGGACGTAAATCAGAGGGCCTGCCAACCCTTGTAAAGACTGATAGATAATGCCATCTTTTGTCCAATAATGAGCAAGTAAATCCAAAATCATCTGCCCAAATAAGCTTAAAAACAAGGCAAAAGCAAATAGTAGTTGCAAACCAAAACTCACTAAGAGACTCACCATCTGATGGGAAATAAGTCCGCGACTCTTTTCGACGCCATAAGCCTTGTTAAAAGCTTTTTGCAGGAAATTCATAGATTTTGAAAAGCTCCATAACGCCGATAAGACAGAAAAGCTCAATAAACCTGTTGAAGGTTGCGTCAAGACTTCTCTGGCTATTTTTTCTACACCTTCATAGAGACTTTCGGGTAGGATGTCTTTCACAAATCCCAGAAATTCTCCCACAGGAATCTGAAAATAGGGGAGGATATTGACCACCACCAAAAGCAGGGGAAAAATCGAAATCAACCAATAGTAGGCTACTGCGACACTGGTCAACTCACTATCTGATGCTTGATAATAATGCAAAAAGGATTTTACTAAAGGCTTGTCTGTCAGCTCTTTCCACCACTTCTTCATGTCACACTCCTTCACTTACAATCTTATCCTCAATGAAAATCAAAGAGCAAACTCGGAAGCTAGCCGCAGGCTGCTCAAAACACTGTTTTGAGGTTGTAGATAAGACTCTCATACATACGGTAAGGCGACGCTGACGTGGTTTGAAGAGATTTTCGAAGAGTATTAACTAATTTCTTCTTACCAATTCCACTATATCATACGGCAGGGTATTGGCAGCTTCCTTCAAGGAATAGTTCTCTAAATTATTTACATTTTGTCGTAATTTCTTGGCATACTTAGTCGTAATCAATCGTTTTTCTTCGTATTCGAAAATCAACTTGCGCTCCAGATAATAGCCTCTCAGCATTTCATCGATATTGTTGGGTTTGACACGATTGATAACCCGTTCGACAAAGGCACCACTGCTGATAATAGCTGTTTCTCGAAGACGAGACTCCTGCATAAAACTAATCAAAGAGCGTCTGTAGACTCCCTTCAGGTTTTCCAAACTTTCAATAATCATCTCTGTATTGGCAAGATAGAGCTCTGCAATTTGGTCATAATCAAGAGCACGGAGACGGCTTTGCTCCTTGTTCTTCCAGCTACGGAAGGTCTTTCCGAGAGTAAAAACTTCATGAAGGAGAAAACGTAAAATCCGCAAAGAAACAAGGAAATAATAGGTTAGTCTTGAGGAAAGTTTACGATTGATTCCTTGTTCTATATTTTTCAGATAACGTTGGTAAACTCGGTAAGCACGATTGCTAATGTTCCCCTCTTCATAGGCCTGTTCCAAACCATCACTTTCAATACTAAGAATCAAGAGTTTCAAAGCAGCCCAGTCTTCTTGATCATCCTGGTTTTCTTGGCTTAAAATGAGATTTTCAATACGTCCATGATAATTGTCAATAGCCGCATAGAGGGGAAGTTTATTTCTGGTGTCTTCCAACTCTTTTTCCAACTCTAGCGTTACTTCATTCAAAATGGCGATATGCATGAGATAATCCTTGCTTTCTTCCTCTTCATCAGAAAGATGAGGCAAGACCAAGAGACCTGTTAAAAAGCTGACAAGCGTCACACCTGCAACAAGGAAAAGCAAGAGAGGATACTCCTGTTCTAGATTACTTGGTATCAAGAGAATCGTAGCAATCGACACCGTTCCCTTAACACCTGAAAAGGTCAAGAGAAGCATGTCCTTCATATACTTATTTAGCTTTTTCTTGAGGCGTCGGGTCCTACAGGCAAAATAGCCATAAATCATGACAAAACGAATAGCAAAGAGGACAAAGGTAAGGGCTATAAGAGTTAGCAATAAAAGTAAGGGATTATAGATTGGATTGGTTAAGATAGGCTCTGCTATCATTTCCAGCTCCATCCCTAAAATCACAAAGACAGAACCGTTGAGCATAAAGGTCACTGTATGCCAGACCGTCTCGGTCACCGTGTCCACTTGGGCTTCGAGGAGCGTGATTTTCTTGAAGCGACTTGCCTTTAAAATCCCAGCAACTACGACGGCAATAATCCCTGAAACGTGGACTTCTTCTGCCAGAAAGAAGGTCACTAGAGGCAAACTCAATTCTAGTAAAAGTTCACTGGCAATATCCGTTGCGCGCACACTTAGCAAGAAGGTATGGAGGAAGCGGTTGGTCATGGCTGTTAAAAATCCAATTAAAAAACCGCCTAGGATTGAAAAGATGAGCGAACTGCTAGCTTGCCCCAGAGAAAAAGCTCCAGTTGTCCAAGCTGTCAAAGCTACCTGAAAAGCCACCAAACCAGAAGCATCATTCAAGAGTCCTTCGCCCTTAAGAATATTGGACACGCGCTTAGGAAAGCTAAAACGCTCCGAAAGAGAGGCAAAGGCCACCAAGTCCGTAGGACCAAGGGCTGCCCCAACAGCCAAGCAAGCTGCCAAGGGAAGGCTGAACCAAAGAAGATGGGCCAAGCCACCCAAACTCAGGGTCGAGATAAAAATCACTGGAAATATGAGATAAACAATGATTCGCCAGTGTTTTAAAATAGCCTTAACATCTGCTTCTTCAGCCTCTCGGAAAAGCAAGGGTCCGATAACCAGTGCCAAAAACAACTCCGTATTAAGGTGAAAGTCAGTATTGGGTAAAAAGAGACCAATTACAATTCCCAAAAGAATCTGCACCAAAGGGAGAGGCAAAAAGGGTAGGAGCTTATTGGTTGTACTTGAGACAATCAAGACCAGTAAAAATAGGATGAGGTAAATCAGTAATTCCACGCACGTCCTCCTTAATCTTTTTTACAACAGAATTCAAATATCTCCTTCTGCTCTTTGATTTTTTGGTCAATCTTGGAACAATCTTTGTGCTCAATTTTTCTCTGGCACCGTTCCATTTCAAGAGCAACTAATTTTTTCTTGATTTTAAGCATTTTTTTGCTCATATGCACTTGGTCTAGCACGCCCACCGCTCGTTCGTGGTGGGTTGATTCAACAAAATTCTGGCGCATGGCATCCAGCTTTTCACGTAGGTATTGTTTATCCATGTCTGTATCTCTCTAATTTTTCAATCATTACTAAAAATGGTGGGTTGTTGACTTGGTTTAAAGTTCGGTAAATGGCAGCTGTGTACTCTTGTTGGTTCAACTGGCTAACAAAATCCAAGACAGCATCCCTCTCGATGTCGCCTCCTTCATGACCATAGTAGATCATGATAGCAATTCGTCCACCTTTGACAAGTAAGCCACATAGCTTTTCTAATGCCTCAATCGTTGTCTGCGGTCGGGTGATGACAGACTTATCAGCTGACGGCAAATAGCCCAGATTAAAAATCCCTGCCTTAGCTTTTGCCACAAACTGGTCCAGTGTCTCATGGCCTTGCAAGATTAACTGGGCATTTGTCAAGCCAGCCTGATGCAAACGCTCTTGGGTCTTTTCCAAGGCTTGCTTCTGAATATCAAAGGCATAGACTTGCTTGGCTAGCTTGGCTAAAAAAAGCGTGTCATGACCATTTCCCATAGTCGCATCCACTACGACATCCTCTTTTGTCACGACCTCAGCCAAAAAATCATGTGCCATCTCAAGTGGTCTTTTCATTTTCAAACTCCTGTTTTACATCCTTGAACACTTCCACGACGTCGCATTTCAGTTTCAATAGCATTTAGCACTTCCCATTTATTTAGGCTCCACATGGAACCAATCAGCATATCTCTCGGTGCATCTCCTGTAATTCGATGGATGACAATATGTTTGGGAATGATTTCCAGTTGGTCACAGATGACCTTAACATATTTGTCCTGGCTCATCAACTGCAAACGTCCTTCGTGATAATCTCGTTGCATACGTGTATTGGTCATCAGGTGAAGCAAATGCAGTTTAATCCCTTGAATATCGTTATCCGTGACACAACGGCGGACATTTTCAACCATCATCTCATGAGTTTCACCAGGTAAACCATTGATCAAATGGGAAACAATCTCAATTTTTGGATACTTTCTCAAACGCTTGACCGTTTCCACCTACAATTCATAAGAATGCGCGCGGTTAATCAGGTCAGAGGTTGCTTCATAAGTAGTCTGCAAGCCTAATTCAACCCTCACATGCATGCGCTCCGACAACTCAGCCAAATATTCGATGGTTTCGTCTGGTAAACAGTCTGGGCGCGTTCCAATATTGATTCCTACCACACCTGGGTCATTGATAGCCTGTTCATAACGCTCTCGAATAACTTCCACCTTTTCATGGGTGTTTGTAAAATTTTGAAAATAAACCAGATACTTCTGAACACCTGGCCACTTACGATGCATAAAGTCAATTTCCTTATAAAATTGCTCACGGATAGGCGCATCTGGTGCCACAATGGCATCTCCAGAACCGGAAACCGTACAAAAAGTACAGCCTCCATGAGCCACAGTTTCATCACGATTGGGACAGTCAAATCCCGCATCAATAGGGACTTTAAAGGTCTTTTCTCCAAAGAGTTTTCGATAATAATCATTCAAGGTATTATAAGATTTCATAACTCTCATTATAACAAAAATCACCCACAATCTCAAAAGCCTGACTTTCCTATAAATTCCTCTGTTTCTCGTTTCCATTAGCCTTTTTTTATGATACAATATGGATATGATTTTAATGAAATTAGCATCTATTTTATTATTGATACTGACTCTAGTAGTCTGCATTATCATAACCAAACTTTTTAGATTAAAAAAACTAGGACGAAACTTTGCGGATTTGGCCTTTCCAGTCTTGGTATTTGAGTACTACCTGATCACAGCTAAAACCTTTACCCATAATTTCCTCCCTAGACTGGGGCTAGCCCTCTCAGTTCTAGCCATTATTCTCGTTTTTTTCTTCCTTTTGAAAAAACGTAGCTTTTACTATCCTAAATTCATCAAATTCTTCTGGCGTACAGGATTCTTATTAACCCTGGTCATGTATATCGAGATGATTGTTGAATTGATGGCCCAGAAATAAAAAACTAAATCTAAAACACCTCAATCAAACTGAAATACAGTGATTGAAGTGTTTTTCTTTATATCTTTTTCAATAATTCTTATACTCAATGAAAATCAAAGAGCAAACTAGGAAGCTAGCCGCAGGCTACTCAAAACACTGTTTTGAGGTTGTAGATAAGACTGACGAAGTCAGTCACATATATACGGCAAGGCGAAGCTGACGTGGTTTGAAGAGATTTTCGAAGAGTATTATTTTCCTTCTTTATCAGGAAAGAGGTAACCAATACCTACACAAGCCAGCACACCTGCTCCAATCACCAAGCCACTTGAAATTGGCAACAGGTCCAAAATTGCATTTGCGATGATAAAGGCAATAATCAAACACATCAGACTAGCCTTGTAGTCTTTTTTCAAAAGATTCTCTAGAGTGAAAAAGAGGAACAATCCTACCGGAATCAGTGACCAGAGATTGACATCTAAACTTGGCCAGCCAACAGAACCAAAATACACTACTGTCGCTGCTGCTACTAAAAAGACAATCCCCAATAATTTTTTCATTTCTTTATCTCCGATTTCTTTTTTAGGCACTTGAGTTGTCTAATATCGACGCCTTGCGTCTCTTACAAAAATCATTATAGCAGAGGTCAGTTTCAAGAACAAGTTCGTTTGCCTATCTGGTCTCAATCTCAGTCTAAGTGGTTGAATAATAGCGATAAAATAAGGAAGCAGGTGAAAAACTTCCTTCCAAATAAAAAGGAATTAAGCAACCAAACGCTACTTAATTCCTTGAAATTGTCTCATCACCTCTATTAGCCTTTAAATTTTGATAGACTCTATTTTCTAATCAATATGACCAATATTGTCAATACTAACCCTTTCAATCAATTCATTAGTTATCTAAACTAAGTCCATTAATAACTCCAAATAGTATCAATAGTGAAGTAAACTAAATAATTGAGTTATAAATGGCTGTTTTCACAAAACTATGTCATCACCTCACTATCTAATCTCAGTACATAAACCATTTTTTTCTATAGCTTTTATCTTAATCTTGATTTTTTTTCTTCAATCCAAGAAAAATTCCTACTATAAACATTATTCCGGCAGCTAATAGTGTCTGGGCTCCGCTTGCTGTTCCAGTTTTTGGCAACTTATTAGGATTGTTAGTAGTTGATTTACTACTGATATTGTTTTTATCAAGAACTGTAGCTGTAACATCCTTAGTTGAATCAGATTTTTGTGAATGATCTTCTCTTTGTAAATCCTCTTTTCTGTGACTTTCATTTAATTGACTATGGTTTACTTGTGGGTTATCTTTCTTTTTCGATACATCAAAAGTAGGTTTATTTTCTTCCTCCTTTTTCTCCTCTATTTTCTTGAATACAGGTTTTATAAAGGTATCTTTTGATAGATTAATAACATAGCCAGCGTCTTTTTTACCTTCGAAACCAGAAATTTCCCAACCATCAAATTGGTATCCTTTTTCTAATTCACCCTTATAGACAGGTAAAATAAAATCTTCTTCCGACACTATCGTTGAACTCATTTCTTTTCCATTTTGAATGGTCACAGTTACCCTATGAGGTTTTAATTCACTTACCTCTCCCGTATCTTTATTTAAAATGAATTCTTTTACGGTTGTATTTCTTGCAAAATCTTTTACAACAATCTTAATGTTTAGTGTCTTGTCTGTTATTTGTTTAATATCATCAAATGATGTATATTCTTTTCCATTTACATAAATATGTTGTTCTTGAATCTCACCATCGAATCCATTATTTCTTTTATCATTGATGTTAAAGACTACAGATTTTCCATCAGCATATTCGACACTAGTATTTCCCTTAGGATCAATGTTTACTTCGGGTTTAACATTATCATATAAAAACTGATAGTGGACTCCAACTGCTTTAGCATTCAAATCGCTATAGCCAGTTTGAAGATAAACATTTCCATCCATATCTGTTACCTTATCTGGAAATCCGTTTGCTTTATAGTCTTTCATTCCCCAGTCCATGATGTCACCGTCTTTAACATTCAGCTTAATATTAAAATCTCTAGTGTTATCAATGTGTAAATCTCCGTAGATTAAATAATTATCTACAACCGATTCATTAACTCTCAATTCCCAGTTAAAACCACCCTTATCAGAAATCTTACCTCTTAAATAAAATTCTGGATTTCGTACATAAATTTTATTAGATTTAGATGGATTAAAGTAGTTCTTATCCATTGAAAGGTTTACTGGTTTGGTATCAATAAATAACATGGAGCCATCTTCTTTTATAGCTTCTACATTGGACTTATCCTCTCCAGTGTATTCTTTATCATCCTTACCAAATAATACAAGTTTAGAAGAATCTGTCACAAGATTTCCGTCTTTATCGATAGCTTCCCCTTTATCGTTCATTTTAAATGTAAACACTTGATACCTTATAATGTTAAAGCCGTCCAAAGCCGACATTAATACAGCTTGGGTACTTCTTCCATCTTCAACATTTCTACTATCAGCATAAATTGTTGTTTCTGAAAGAACTCTTAGATTAGGATTGGCCTTTTGTATTTTTGCTATATCTTCCTTGCTATAGACTCCATTCCCTTCTAACATATCCGTTTTTCCAGGATTATAGGTAGTCACTTTTAGTGCATAGCCTTTTCTTAGAATGATGTTATCCTTTAACAGATATTGTTGTTTTTCTGAATCAGAATAGATTTTACCAGATTCCATTTTAGTTAAATTGTCTGGTTTGTTCTTTGAAAGATCTCCTTCTCCTAATTCGATTACATTCCCATAACTTGATACATAGGGATATTCTGCTTTAGTTTCCTTATTTTTTTCAGGCATTCTAATTTTAGTTTCAGCTTTTATTCGATCATCATCTTTAACAAAAAACCGCATATCTCCAGCAAAAGCTAATCCATCCACAATATCATTAATATTAGCGTATAAATCAAATGTCATCGTTTTTGAATGTGAGTCATACTTAGTCGCTTTGATTTCTATAAATTTATAGTTATTTCCATAATATACCTTGGCATTTTTAGAAACATTGCTTATCTTTCCAAGAATTTCAAAGTGTCCATCTTTAGATGGGCTTAGAACGCCATAAATTTTTGATTTTATTTCGTCAAGTTTTTCAGTTTCATATTGTAAGGCACTACCATCGTCATAAGCAATAATATTTCCCTTATCATCGTATTTATAATCGTATTCCTCTATTCTCTTACCAGTTTCACTTGTAAAATCATCAACTTCTCTAAATTTCTTTTTAATGAGTTTCTTTAAGTCTTTATTTTCAAAGTCTCTAATTGTTGAAATATTTCTATCAATAGTAAAACTAGATTTTTCTTTAATAGACTCTTCATTTTCTTGATGATGATGTTCTACCCCAGTTGTATCTTTTTTTAGACTACCCTCTTTTCCATTTCCTAAATTTTTAAATTTAGATTCTGCAATCTCGCCAAGCTTTTGATATTTAGATGAATCTTGATCAGGATCTACTAGATAATAGGAAATCATCCCCTTTTCATCAGCCTGATTAGCAAATTTAATTCTATGAATCTTTGTGAAATTGCTAGAACCATCTAATGCAATGACTTCAATGATTTTTCCCCTTAAATCTCCCGCACCTTTAATTTCATAAATGGTATTTCCGTCTTTGTCAAGTTTTCTATTTCTTCCTTGACCCTCACCTGCATAAGTTACTTCAAGATTTTTCTCAACCTCTCCATCTTCATTAACAAGAGCAGCTCCTGCATACCACACCTCATTTGCAATCTCATCAAATTTTTCAGGATGTTCTTTTTGATCTCTAGCAAATAAAGTTTCATTCTTGTATTGATCTTTTACCTTGTGATAAGTATCCTTTGTGATTAGCTTAATTTTTTCAGGATTTGAAAAATCAACCGAAACAATCTTAGGGGCTGTGTTATCAATTTTTACAGGAATATAGGAAACCTGCCATGGGTAATCTTTAGTTAATCTATATTTAAATTTATAGAAATATTGACCTTCCGCAATCGGTTCAAATTGTCCTCGTATCTTAGTAGCTGGATCTTGGTTATCCTTACTTTCTGGGGCATTTTCTTCTCTACCTCTTGGGTTATAGATGAGTCCATCCCATTTCAAGTCACCCCAAACTTTTAGTTTGGATGATTTGATACCCTTAGCGTCATTTCCCTTAGAATTTAGAATTCCTCTTATGAAGTGCTCTCTTGATACAACTTTAAGGTCTTTTTGGTTTTCTCCTTCTTTGTTGGTGTTTACAATTGAAATTAGTCCTTCTTCTGCACTTCTTAGAACAAGTGGAGATGGAGTTAGTCCTCTTTCTAGTTGAGCATCTTGAGGATTTCCATTTGAATCTAAAGGATAAATGTTAGCAATCTTAGAACCACTAGTGGATTCTGCATGAACACCTTGGTTGTTAAAGGCAAATAAGTCTGGATCTTGATCTAGAGATGTTCTATTTTTATCTTTTCTATTTTGGATAACTCCTGCTGGATTAAATTTATCTATACCATGTTCTCCACCAATCCCCTTATTTAAGGTTCCTGGAATTTTTGGTTTACCGTCATCATCATAACCTTCCATTGTTTTTGATTTTGATCCTTCTTCCCAAGCCCATTTATCAAGGATTGGTTCGTGGTTCCAATTCCCAGCAAATCCCATTAGGGGCATTGATAAAGATGGTTGGAAGTCGGTTTTCTTGCCATTGGAGCTTAATGCTTCCATTTCTTCTACTGACTCAAAATGAATAAATGATTCTACAAATTTATTTTTATTTTTAGCCTCCCCAACATTTATAACCGCATTTAAATCAAAGCTAGAATTTGCCCCTATAGTGAAAGTGTCATGCTCAAATGTAATATTTGCCCCTTTGACTTTTTCTGGATGAATTTCTGGAACAATTTGCTTACCATCTGGAGATTTTTCATCTTTATATGTTTCATCCAGTTTTAGTCTGTCAGTTAGAGAATCTGTAGTTACCGCTGATGCTGAAACTTTAAAGGTTAAAGGCCTGTTGGATGTATTGTGAAGCTTAATTGTAAAGTATTTTTTATCACCTTTTATTTCTTTAAGAGAAATGGAACCATATGAATTTACCAAACCTTTAGAATCAGTGTTTTTGAAAGTTGCTACAACTTCATTTCTCAAAGCATTGGCCACATTAATTAGGCCTGCTCCCTGTTGTCTAGGTGATGCAAAGTATTGACTTTTTTCTTTCCAAGAAGTTGCATCCATCATAGGTCGAGCAGTATTTTGTAGGGCAATTTTTGTAAGACTTGTAAGATCTATTTTGTCATCTCCCTTAAGATTTTTCAATACAGGTCTTTCAAGCATTTCCTTTAATTTCGGTCTAATCAAAACAGTAGAAGCTGCCACGATTGGAGTCGCCATACTAGTTCCTGACATATAGCCATAAGTTGATTTGCCATTAATAACATTAAGCGTAGATTTAATATTTTTACCAGGTGCTGAAACATCGGGTTTTAAAAGTAAATCTATTCTTGGCCCCCAAGATGTGGATCCTGCTGGAACGATGATATCTTCTTTATAGAGTTCTTTGTCTGTGTCAGGTGCAAACTTAAAGTCAATCTCTTTTTCGTCACCTACATTCGGTTTGTTGGAATTAAAACTTTCCATATCAATTGGATAGTATTGCTCCAATTTATCTTTAAAATCTTCTTTATTATTTCTTTTGACTTCAGTTTTTTTATCAGGATTAATCATGTTCCATAGCTTTACACCATCATCTCCTGAAATTGAAAACACTTGACTTTTAGTACCTTCATCCGCTTCATATCCCATAGCTGGAAGCTCTGTCCAATTATCTCTATTGTAGTAATTTACAGTATTTACAACCATAATGGCGCGTGCACCCTTATCCATAGCTTTTTTAAAAGCATTTTTTAAATCCTTTGTATAAATTCTATCCATTACTGCAATTTTGCCCCTAAGATCCAAACCTATCAAATCTTGGTCTTGCCCCTTGCCTATATATACAAATTTTAATTTACTAGGAGCTTTTGTTCCATCTTCATTTGTTGTGATTTTATTCTTATCGAAAAAGGCCCCTATATTTCTGTATTTAAAACTTTCTCCACCTATGTTAACTTTATCAAACTCAACTGTTTGATTTTTAGCAGAAGCGACCGCTATCGCATCCTCATGTGCTGCAGTTCGTGTTACATTTCCAGTGTCGGTCATTTTCAGATGATTATTTGCTACTAAATCCCATGAAGAACTTGAAGCAGAAGTCGCATAGTTACCCGTAGCGACAACCATTGGAATGCCTGCTTTTCTTAATGCCCTAATAGCTTGCCAATATTTCTCACCTACAAGACCTGTTCCTGTAAAACCAGATGATACCGAAACAACATCAACGTTGTGTTTGATAGAATCTTCAATAGCATGAAACATTGTTTCATCACCCGCAAACCCAGATCCTGCGTCAGAATACATTTTGTAAGAGAAAATTTGTGCATTAGGTGCAATTCCATCTATGCCGTTAAAGTTTTTGATATCTTGTTCAGTATCATTTCCAGCAAGAATCCCTGCAATATGCATCCCATGTGGGTCAAAATAATCCCTTCCATCATCATATTTTTCTACAGTGATTTTGCCACCATTATAATAATTGAACGCATGAGGGATTTTATCACTCAACCAATAATTTTTATCAGTTCCTTTTAAGTCTTCTTTTTTAAATCTCATTGAGGCTTTGGCATCATCATCGATTCTCATAGCCTTATGTCTATAATCTGTTCCAGTATCGATATTTGAAATGACCATACCTCTACCATCAAAATTTTTCCCAAACGGAGCATTGATAGACTTTAGGTAATCAATAGCTTCCTCAACTCCAATTTCCTTTCTGGCATGATTCATCATGGGTTGGACTTTTTGTGCCCTTTCAACCGATGTAATACCTTCTATTTGTTTAATTTTGTCCAAGTTATCTGGAGTTGTTTCTATGGCACTACCGTTAAAAATTCTATCATAAGTATATAAAACTTTTGTATTCTTAAGATTGGATAGTTGCTTGATTGCTTTTTCTCCAGATTCTTTATCTTTAAATTCAGCAATATAGACAACTTTATCTTCTTTTTTGGGATTTTCTGTGTTTTTATTCACAAATGAGTCCGTATGATCTCCTTGGGATTTATTGGAATCTTCTTTGATTCTTGCTTCTTCATTGCTAGTGTTATTGTCTGTCACAGGATTTTTACTAACAACTGCTTTTCCCTCAATGACTGCTGTTTTCTTCTCTTTAAAATCCTGTGAAGTTTCTATAGCATTATGAATATCTTCATGTTTCTCTTTATTTTCTGTTTCCTTATCTAATACTACTTTTTCTTTATCAGAGATGTTTAAAGCATCTTCAGAGTTAGATGTGTCTGCTAAGACTACCTCATTAGGGGCATAGGCTGCTAAAATAACTGCAGCTGTGGTTAATGACAATACTGTACTTTTTTTCATTTTAATTCCTTACATATTTATTTAACTTCCAATAGATAATAAACTTTAACTTTGCTAGCCTTTGTTATAAAAAGTTTTACTAAGTATTATCTAGGAAATAGAGTAGTACATTTATATATAATTGTTATCTCTCCATAAAAACAGTATATCATTTAAAAAAATTTAATTCAAGAAAAATTAACATGCATTAATTTATTTTTTAGCACACGTTAAAAAATAAGATTAGTACTCAATGAAAATCAAAGAG
>ERZ1023182.64-NODE-64-length-24775-cov-11.383819_pt1 | contig 24775 bp, 9 predicted proteins | sample MGYA00380437_ERZ1023182 | MGnify/ENA primary metagenome ERZ1023182 (study PRJEB33173, sample SAMEA4830395) | metagenome | study: EMG produced TPA metagenomics assembly of the PRJEB25223 data set...
ACTACCTGTTCGCTCACAATAAGAGAGAACTTTTTTACGAAAATCTATTGAATATCCCATAAGAAGATTATACCACATTATGTACTATTTTTGGTTCATTTTACTATAGTAGATTGAAATAAGATACGAACAGCTTGATTAGGGAAATCAAATTAATTTCTAGAAATATTTTAGCATCCACGGTGTACTATTATAGTTTCAATTTGCTATAGTTCAATCATTCTATCAAGAATATTGAATATATAAAGGCACGTAATATTAAAACTTCTTCTGATATCGAATTAGAGTCCGATGTTGATGGTGATAAATCAGACAATCTACCAGTCGACATTAAGATACTGGGACAACACATTGAAGTGTATTCCGTACCTAATAAGAAACAATCATAAAACTCAAAGCCTTGTTACCGAGGCTTTTTTATTATGTGATTTTCAGTAGCCAGACTTATTCTATCTAATACAAGTAAAGCTAAGTATTTAAGATTTAGCAGATGATGAAGAAAAGAAAGGATGGCCTAAATATTTTAACAGATTTACGAGGATAATCATGGTATAATATAGGGTGATGAAAAATTCCAACGAGGCTGAGATGAAATTACTTTATACTGATATTCGGACTTCTTTGACAGAAATTCTAACAAGAAAGGCAGAAGAGCTAGTTGCAGCTGGCAAGCGGGTCTTCTACATTGCCCCCAACTCTCTTTCTTTTGAAAAGGAACGCGCCGTGCTGGAATACTTGTCCCAGCAGGCTTCTTTTTCGATTACCGTCACGCGCTTTGCTCAAATGGCTCGCTATCTGGTCTTGAATGATTTACCAGCTAAAACTACTCTTGATGATATCGGTCTTGGGTTGGCCTTTTACAAATGCCTTGCCGAACTCGATCCCAAGGACTTGCGTGTTTATGGCGCTATTAAGCAGGATCCTCAATTGATCCAGCAGTTAATTGAGCTTTACCATGAGATGACCAAATCTCAGATGAGTTTTTTGGACTTGGAGAATTTAACAGATGAGGATAAGAGGGCGGATTTACTCTTGATTTTTGAGAAAGTAACAGCCTATCTTAATCAAGGTCAGTTAGCCCAGGGAAGTCAGTTGTCCCATTTGATTGAGGCTATTGAGAATGACAAGGTAAGTAGTGATTTTAATCAAATCGCCTTGGTCATTGACGGCTTTACTCGTTTTTCTGCTGAGGAAGAGCGGGTTGTGGACTTACTTCACGGCAAAGGTGTTGAGATTGTTATCGGGGCTTATGCTAGTAAGAAAGCCTATACCAGTCCTTTTAGCGAGGGCAATCTCTACCAAGCCAGCGTAAAATTTCTCCATCATCTGGCTTCTAAATACCAAACGCCTGCTCAGGACTGTTCTCAAACTCATGAGAAGATGGATAGTTTTGACAAGGCCTCTCGTTTGTTGGAGTCTTCTTATGACTTTTCAGAACTCGCTTTGGATGTCGATGAGAAAGACCGTGAAAATTTACAAATCTGGTCTTGTTTGACGCAAAAGGAGGAGTTGGAGCTAGTAGCCCGTAGTATTCGTCAGAAATTACATGAGAACTCAGACCTGAGATACAAGCATTTTCGTATTCTCTTGGGGGATGTAGCTTCTTACCAGTTATCTCTCAAAACCATTTTTGACCAGTATCAGATTCCTTTTTATCTTGGTAGAAGCGAAGCCATGGCTCATCATCCCTTGACTCAGTTTGTTGAGTCTATTTTAGCTTTAAAACGTTACCGTTTTCGTCAGGAGGATTTGATTAATCTTCTTAGAACTGATTTGTATACTGACCTCAGTCAGTCTGATATTGATGCTTTTGAGCAATATATCCGCTATCTTGGTATCAATGGCTTGCCAGCCTTTCAGCAAACCTTCACCAAATCCCACCATGGAAAATTTAATCTTGAGCGTTTGAATGTCCTCCGCCTGAGAATTTTAGCACCTCTTGAAACCCTCTTTGCCAGCCGAAAACAAAAGGCTGAAAAACTCCTACAAAAATGGAGTGTCTTTCTAAAAGAAGGAGCTGTGACCAAGCAGTTACAAGATTTGACAACCACTTTGGAAGCTGTAGAACAGGAAAGACAAGCCGAAGTTTGGAAGGCTTTCTGCCATGTTTTAGAACAATTTGCGACTGTTTTTGCTGGTTCACAGGTTAGTCTGGAAGACTTCCTAGCCTTGCTCCATTCTGGAATGAGTTTGTCCCAATACCGTACCATTCCAGCAACAGTGGACACTGTTCTGGTGCAGAGTTACGATTTGATTGCACCATTGACTGCTGACTTTGTCTATGCTATTGGACTAACTCAGGACAATTTACCAAAAATTTCTCAAAACACCAGTCTTCTGACAGATGAAGAAAGGCAAAATCTAAACCAAGCGACCGAAGAAGGCGTTCAATTACTGATTGCCAGCAGTGAAAATCTCAAGAAAAATCGCTACACTATGCTTTCCTTGATCAATTCTTCTCGTAAGCAGTTGTTCTTGTCGGCTCCAAGCCTTTTTAACGAAAGTGAAAGTAAGGAATCTGCCTATCTTCAAGAGTTGATCCATTTTGGATTTAGGCGGAGAGAGAAGAGGATGAATCACAAAAGACTGTCTAAGGAGGATATGGGGTCCTATCACAGTCTTTTGTCTAGTCTGGTTGCCTATCACCAGCAGGGTGAGATGAGCGATACTGAGCAAGATTTGACTTTTGTCAAGGTTCTGTCGCGTGTCATAGGTAAAAAACTAGATCAGCAAGGTCTGGAAAATCCAGCCATCCCAATCAGTCCAAGCAGCAAGACCTTAGCCAAGGACACCTTGCAAGCTCTCTATCCTGCCAAACAGGAGTTTTACCTGTCTACGTCGGGTTTGACAGAGTTTTATCGCAATGAATACAGTTATTTCCTACGCTACGTTTTAGGCTTGCAGGAGGAATTACGTTTGCGTCCTGATGCCCGTAGTCACGGGAATTTCTTGCATCGTATCTTTGAACGCGCCTTGCAGTTGCCTAATGAAGATTCCTTTGACCAACGTCTAGAACAAGCTATTCAAGAAACCAGTCAAGAACGCGAATTTGAAGCTATTTATCAAGAAAGTTTGGAAGCCCAGTTTACCAAGGAAGTTTTGCTTGATGTTGCACGGACAACTGGACATATTCTCCGACACAATCCAGCCATCGAAACAATCAAAGAAGAAGCAAATTTTGGTGGAAAAGACCAAGCTTTTATTCAATTAGACAATGGACGCAGTGTCTTTGTACGAGGCAAGGTGGATCGGATTGACCGTTTGAAAACTAATGGATCGATAGGAGTAGTAGACTACAAATCCAGTCTGACTCAGTTCCAGTTTCCTCATTTCTTTAATGGGCTCAATTCTCAGTTACCAACCTATCTTGCTGCCCTAAAAAGAGAAGGGGAGCAGAACTTTTTCGGCGCCATGTACTTGGAAATGGCTGAACCTGTCCAATCTCTGATGGCGGTAAAAAGTCTGGCAGGAGCAGTGGTAGAAGCCAGCAAATCTATGAAATACCAAGGGCTCTTCTTGGAAAAAGAAAGCAGTTATTTAGGCGAATTTTATAACAAAAACAAGGCTAATCAACTGACAGATGAAGAATTTCAGCTCCTACTGGACTACAATGCCTATCTTTACAAGAAAGCTGCTGAGAAGATTTTAGCAGGCCGGTTCGCCATCAATCCTTATACTGAAAATGGCAAAAGCATTGCCCCATACGTCCAGCAACATCAGGCTATTACAGGCTTTGAAGCCAATTACCATCTGGGCCAAGCCCGTTTCCTAGAAAAGTTGGACCTAGCTGATGGCAAGCGTCTGGTCGGAGAAAAACTCAAGCAAGCTTGGTTTGAAAAAATAAGAGAGGAGTTGAATCGATGAAGCTTATTCCCTTTTTAAGTGAGGAGGAGATTCAAAAACTGCAAGAAGCAGAAGCAAATTCGAGCAAGGAACAGAAGAAAACTGCCGAGCAAATCGAAGCTATCTACACTTCTGGCCAGAATATCCTGGTCTCAGCATCGGCTGGTTCTGGAAAGACCTTTGTCATGGCAGAGCGCATTCTGGACCAATTGGCGCGTGGTGTCGAAATTTCTCAACTCTTTATCTCAACCTTTACCGTCAAGGCTGCGACCGAACTTAAGGAACGTTTGGAAAAGAAAATCAGCCAACAAATCCAAGAAAGTGATGATGTCGACCTCAAACAACACTTGGGTCGTCAGTTGGCAGACCTACCCAACGCAGCCATCGGAACCATGGACTCTTTTACACAAAAATTCCTTGGTAAACATGGCTATCTGCTTGATATTGCGCCTAATTTCCGTATTTTACAAAACCAAAGCGAGCAACTCCTTCTAAAAAACGAAGTCTTCCACGAGGTCTTTGAAGCCCATTACCAAGGTAAACAGAAAGAGACCTTTAGTCATTTGCTGAAAAACTTTGCTGGGCGTGGCAAGGATGAACTGGGTCTGCGGCAGCAAGTCTATAAAATCTATGACTTCCTCCAATCCACCAGTAATCCTCAAAAGTGGCTGAGTGAATCTTTCCTCAAAGGCTTTGAGAAAGCTGATTTTACCAGTGAAAAAGAAAAACTGATTGAGCAAATCAAACAAGCCCTTTGGGATTTGGAAAGCTTTTTCCGTTACCATCTGGATAACGATGCCAAGGAGTTTGCAAAGGCTGCCTATTTAGAAAATGTTCAGTTAATTCTGGATAAAATTGGCTCCCTAAATCAGGAGTCCGATAGTCAGGCTTATCAGGCAGTGCTTGCGCGTATTGTCGCCATTTCAAAAGAGAAAAACGGTCGAGCTCTGACTAATGCCAGCCGTAAGGCTGATTTGAAGCCCCTGGCTGATGCCTACAACGAAGAGAGAAAGACCCAGTTTGCTAAACTAGGACAACTAGCAGACCAGATAACCATTCTCGACTATCAAGAACGTTATCATGGAGACACTTGGAAACTAGCTAAAACCTTCCAATCTTTCATGAGCGATTTTGTGGAGGCTTATCGTCAGAGAAAACGACAGGAAAATGCCTTTGAATTCGCTGATATCAGCCATTACACCATTGAGATTTTAGAGAATTTCCCACAAGTTCGTGAGTCTTATAAGGAGCGCTTCCATGAAGTCATGGTCGATGAGTATCAGGATACCAACCATATTCAAGAACGGATGCTGGAATTGTTGTCCAATGGGCACAATCGCTTTATGGTGGGAGATATCAAGCAGTCCATCTATCGTTTCCGTCAGGCAGACCCGCAGATTTTCAATGAAAAATTTCAACGCTATGCGAAAAATCCACACGAAGGCAAGCTGATTTTGCTTAAAGAAAATTTCCGTAGTAGTTCAGAAGTGCTATCAGCAACCAATGATGTTTTTGAAGGTCTTATGGATCAAGAGGTCGGCGAAATCAACTATGATAACATGCACCAGCTTGTTTTTGCCAATACCAAACTGACTCCCAATCCAGACAACAAGGCCGAATTTCTCCTCTACGACAAGGACGATACAGGTGAGGAAGAAGAGAGTCAAACAGAAACGAAACTAACAGGCGAAATGCGCTTAGTTATCAAGGAGATCCTTAAACTTCATCAGGAAAAAGGTGTTGCCTTTAAGGAAATTGCCCTTCTGACCTCTAGTCGTAATCGTAATGACCAAATTCTACTTGCCCTGTCTGAGTACGGGATTCCTGTCAAAACTGACGGAGAGCAAAACAATTATCTCCAATCCCTAGAAGTGCAAGTCATGCTAGACACCCTTCGTGTCATTCACAATCCCCTGCAAGACTACGCCTTGGTTGCCCTTATGAAGTCTCCAATGTTTGGTTTTGATGAGGATGAGCTAGCACGTTTGTCCCTTCAGAAAGCAGAGGATAAAGCCCACGAAAATCTCTATGAGAAACTGGTCAATGCACAAAAAAAGGCAAGTAGTCAAAAAGGCTTGATTCACACAGCTCTAGCTGAAAAACTAAAGCAATTCATGGATATCCTAGCTTCTTGGCGCTTGTATGCCAAATCCCACTCTCTCTATGACTTGATTTGGAAGATTTACAACGACCGTTTTTATTATGACTATGTTGGGGCTTTGCCGAATGGTCCTGCTAGGCAGGCCAATCTCTATGCCCTAGCACTGCGTGCTGATCAATTTGAAAAGAGCAATTTCAAAGGTTTGTCGCGTTTTATTCGTATGATTGACCAAGTCTTAGAAGCCCAGCACGATTTGGTAAGCGTGGCCGTCGCACCGCCAAAAGATGCAGTAGAGCTCATGACTATCCACAAGAGTAAAGGGCTAGAGTTTCCTTACGTCTTTATTCTCAATATGGATCAAGATTTCAACAAGCAAGACTCTATGTCAGAAGTCATTCTCAGCCGTAAAAACGGTCTAGGTGTCAAGTATATTGCCAAAATGGAGACTGGAGCAGTGGAAGATCACTATCCTAAAACCATCAAACTCTCCATTCCTAGCCTGACCTATAGGCAGAACGAAGAGGAATTACAGCTAGCAAGCTATTCTGAGCAAATGCGTCTGCTGTATGTTGCCATGACGAGGGCTGAGAAAAAACTCTATCTTGTCGGCAAGGGTTCTCGTGAAAAGCTGGAAGCCAAGGAATACCCAGCAGCTAAAAATGGAAAACTAAATAGCAACACTAGACTTCAAGGCAAGAATTTCCAAGATTGGATTTGGGCTATCAGTAAAGTGTTTACTAAGGACAAGCTCAACTTTAGTTATCGTTTTGTTGGCGAAGATCAGTTGACTAGAGAAGCCATCGGAGAGTTGGAAACCAGGAGTCCACTCCAAGATAGCTCCCAAGCAGACAATCGTCAGTCAGAAACCATTAAAGAAGCTCTTGGGATGCTAAAAGAGGTGGAAGTTTATAATACTCTTCACCGCGCAGCCATCGAACTGCCTAGTGTTCAAACCCCAAGTCAAATCAAGAAATTCTACGAACCAGTTATGGATATGGAAGGTGTCGAGATTGCAGGTCAAGGCCAGTCAGTAGACAAGAAAATCAGCTTTGATTTGCCAGATTTTTCAACCAAAGAAAATGTAACTGGAGCTGAGATTGGTAGTGCTACTCACGAACTCATGCAGAGAATTGACCTCAGCCAGCAACTAACCCTTGCTAGCCTGACAGAAACTCTTAAACAAGTTCAAACTAGCCAAGCTGTCAGAGACAAGATCAATCTTGATAAAATTCTTGCTTTCTTTGACACAGTACTCGGTCAGGAAATTCTTGCTAATACCGACCATCTCTATCGCGAGCAACCTTTCTCCATGCTCAAACGAGACCAAAAGAGTCAGGAAGACTTTGTTGTCCGTGGTATCCTTGATGGCTATCTGCTTTACGAAAACAAAATTGTTCTGTTCGACTACAAGACAGACCGCTATGATGAACCAAGTCAACTCGTAGACCGCTATCGTGGTCAGTTAGCTCTATACGAAGAGGCTTTATCACGAGCCTATTCGATTGAAAATATTGAAAAATACTTGATTTTACTCGGTAAAGACGAGGTTCAAGTTGTAAAAGTATAATTTATACTCTTCGAAAATCTCTTCAAACCACGTCAGCTTTATCTGCAACCTCAAAACTGTGTTTTGAGCAACCTGTAGCTAGCTTCCTAGTTTGCTCTTTGATTTTCATTGAGTATTAGAAAGGAGACCTCATGACACTTCCAGTTAGAAAATCCCTGCACGATGCGGTTTTACAGGCTTCAAAAGCTGATACTTGGGAACAAGCTACCAAGGAATGGAATGAAGTTTCCTTGATTTTTAACGGAATCGGCCGTAGTAATTGTGTCTGTGGAAATGCCATCAAGTACGCCTACGAACTCTTTAATGGTGTCACAGGCCAACGCCTCTTTCCGATTGGTAGCGACTGTGTTCGTCATTTTCATCGATTGCCCCTTGACCAGCAACTAGAAGAGGGAGAAAAACTGCTCAGAAAGGTTGAAAATCTGACCAGAAAAGTCCAGAAAAAGGAAAAAATCAAGGTCAATAAAAGTGACTTTGACGAGCGGCTTCTAAAGTGGCTCTGGGAAAAAGGTGTTTTTAAACCTAATCGTAGCAATCAGTTCTCACCTGAGAGAGACTACCAACTCTTCCTAGAAGTCTTTCAAGGAGGAAGTTGGACCAAGGCAGAGCCCAAGAAGAAGGCTCGTATGGAGGAAGTTCTTGAAAAGTGTATCAAACCCTTTTTACTTGGAAAACCAGATGACCAACTCTATCTTGTAAAGCTAGGCAAGGAGAAAATTGATTACGAGCAAGAACTCCGTATCCAGGCAGAGAAAGAGCGCAAGAAGAGGGATAAAATCGCCAAGCAATATGCAGACAATCTAGTCCTAGCCATGGGCCCAGCAGAGCGTGCCTATCAAGATTACTTTGGCTTTACAGAGACTCTGACTCAAGAAGAACGCAAGTGGGAGAAAATTCTTTTTGGTAAAAATCGAACAGAACGGGCTATCAAGGCCAAACAATACCAAAAAGAGTTGGAAAAAGACCAACGAATAGCCAGTCAGGATCCAATTGAAAGAAAGCAGAAGCAGACCTGGCTCCTCAATTCCTATTTTTGTGAGCTTCCTGAAGAAAAATCCAGATTGGCTCGGCTCTTATTAGAATATCGAAAAAGTGGAGAAGTTCCATTTTCAACTGAATATCTGTCAGATCATCTTATCGACTTTTTCTATAAAATGAAAGCTTTTGAGTTTGAAATCGCACCAGAACAAGTTCGAGATTTTCTGAAAGAAAGCCTCCAAGCAGCTCATCTCTCCTCAGCACAAGAAAGCTGGATAGAAGGCATTCTCCTCAACTGCATCAAACCATTTTTAGAACGATTAGTGATATGAATAACACCTGCCGTGGAAATTTCATGGTAGGTTACATTTTATCCAAAAAGAATATAAGAAATTCAAACCCTGCGCATTCGTATTTTACACGTAAAACAAAGTATGAAAGCGCAACTCAATTTTAAGACTTTTTTGTAAATTAATAGTACAATTAAGTTATGCTGCCTTTTTTATAGATAACACACTAATATAATAAAGGTTTTTGTAACATCTATAAATTATATTTCAAGGAGGAATCATGGAAAAGTATTTTGGTGAAAAACAGCAGCGTTTTTCATTTAGAAAATTATCAGTAGGACTTGTATCTACAACGATTTCAAGTTTATTTTTTATGTCTGTATTAGGTAGTTCATCTGTAGAGGCTCAAGAGACTAAAGGTGTTCACTATAAATATGTGACAGAGTCAGAGCTATCATCAGATGAAAAGAAGCAGCTTGTCTATGATATTCCGACATGCATGGAGAATGATGATGAGACTTATTATCTTGTTTATAAATTAAATTCTCAAAATCAACTGGGAGAATTGCCAAATACTGGAAGCAAGAATGATATGAAAACCTTAGTTGCTGGTGCTAGCTTAGCTGCTCTGGGGATTTTAATTTTTGCCGTTTCTAAGAAAAAAGTTAAGAATAAAACAGTATTACATTTAGTATTGGTTGCAGGGATAGGAAATAGTGTTCTTGTATCGGCTCATGCTTTAGAAAATAATCTCTTACTGAATTACAATACTGACTATGAATTGACCACAGGAGAAAAATTACCTCTTCCTAAAGAGATTTCAGGCTACACTTATATTGGATATATCAAAGAGGGAAACATAACTTCTGAGTCTAAAGTAAATAATCAAGAAAAATCAGTAGCTACTCCTACAAAACAACAAAAGGTAGATTATAGTGTTACACCGAATTTTGTAGAGAATCCATCAAAAGTACAAGTGATTAACGGACAGTATGAGACTGTTCCAGAATTTAGGGATGGACAAGTTGGAGCTTTAGCTACAGAGTCCGCTGCAACTAAAGCTGATACATTATCTAGTGATATGAACTCAGAAGTGGAAAGTCACTCTACACCTCCAACCGTAGATTCTTCTCAAAACGGAGAGAATCTTGGAAAAAAAGGAGAAGATGCAACTCCAGTCGAGAAGCCGAAAGAACAAGAACCAGAAAAAACTGAAGAAGTTCCAGTAAAGCCAACAGAAGGCGCAGTAGAAGGTACCTCAAATCAAGGAGCAGAAAATCCAGTTCAATCTGCAGAAGAATCAACAGCGAATTCAGAGAAAGTATCACCAGATACATCTAGCGAAAATACTGGGGAAGTGTCCAGTAATCCTAGTGATTCGACAACCTCAGTTGAAGAAACAAACAAACCTGAAAAAGATGAGTCAAAAGACGAAACTTCAACAAAACCTGAAAATTCTGGTAATGCAACAACAGAGAATGGACAAACAGAACCAGAACAATCAAACGGAAATTCAACTGAGGATGTTTCAAGCGAATCAAACACAGCCAATTCAAATGGAAACGAAGAAATTAAACAAGAAAATGAAGTAGAACCTGATAAAAAAGTAGAAGTTCAAGAGAAAACAATAGAACTAAGAAGTGTTTCTGATGTGGAACTCTATAGTTATGAAGGCAATCAATCAAAACAACATACAAGCTTAGATAAAGTACCAGATAATAAATCTGATTATTTCATCAAAGTGAAGTCAGCTAAATTTAAAGATGTACTGCTCCCAGTTTCAAACATTGAGGACACTACAAAAGACGGTAAAGCAGTCTATAAAATTACAGCTAGATTGGAACACTTAAAGCAATCTGTAGACAATCAATACCAAGATAATTTTACTTATTATCTTCCAAAACTTGTTCAAAACGATGGCCCTATCTACACATCATTTAAAAAACTAGTAACTGATATGAATAGGCATCCGGGTAGAACTTTCACACTGGGTGCAACCATGAATGCTCGTGAGGTTGAGTTAGGTGAAAACCAAGAAAGTTATATTACAAATAACTTTACAGGGAAATTGATTGGTAGTCATCAGGGTAAACATTATGCTATCTATAATTTGAAAAAGCCGCTATTCAATAGATTAGAACACGCTACTGTTAAGGATCTCACCTTAAAAGATGTCAATATTTCTGGTAAGAATCATGTCGCCTCAGTTGCTAAGGAAGCCACAAATTCTTCAACTTTAGAGAACGTTCACGCAAATGGAATCATTGCTGGTGAGCTAGGTATCGGAGGACTTGTCCAAAAAGTTAATAATTCTACAGTAAGAAATAGTAGCTTCACCGGAAGAATAACAAATACTTTTGTTACAAGGTCTCAGTATGCAATTGGTGGTCTAGTCGGTCAATTAACCGGTGCTAATGCTAGGGTAGATCATTCTATTGCAACAGTAGTCATTTCAAGTAATGGAGAACATTCTAATCAAACCATTGGTGGAATTGCAGGTATAGTAGAAAATAATGCGACTGTAGAAAATAGTTATGCTGAAGGTGAAATAAATAATGCTAAACCATTCGCTAGAGTTGGTGGAGTTGCAGGTTCTCTATGGACACAAGAAGGCGGAACAGATAACAATACTGGTCGCTTGACAAATGTTCTCAGCGATATGAATATTACAAATGGGAATGCGATTTCTGGTTACCACTTCAATGGTATAAAGGAAACAAATGTCTATAGTAATAAAGAAAACAAAGTAGTCAATGTTCAAGCAGTTGGAGATGAGGTAATGTCAGTTGATTCCACTGTAGAACGTGGTACTGAGATTGAAAAAACAGCAGTTCAAGCTAAGAAAGAGCAGATTACTAAAAAACACACTATAACCGTAGAAGATTTCACAAATTCTGTTAAACAGGATGTAGATTATACAAAGGCAACTCATTATCAAGTGGCAAGAGATATTGCATATAAAAATATAGAAAAATTATTGCCTTTCTATAATAGAGATACCATTGTGAAATATGGAAATCAATTATCTACTGATCATAACCTGTTTAAAAAAGAATTGTTGTCTGTTGTAGCTATGAAAAATGAGGAAGTAGTCTCTGATATCACTTCAAATAAGAACTCTATCAATCACTTACTACTACATTACAAAGACGGAACATCTGAGAAAGTAAACGTAACCTACCATAGTGACTTTGCAAATCTGGCTGAGTATACTATTGGAACTACAGGTCTAGTATACACACCAAATGCTTTCCTAAAAGATTATACATCTATAATAGACAGAGTTAAAAATGATTTAAATACAGTTCAGTATGATCCAACTTCTCTTAAGAATTTGTTAGGAATCTCTGATAATGTTAAATTAACAGAACTCTATCTAGATGAGCAATTCGCTAAGACCAAAGAGCACTTGACTGAGACTCTTAAAAAATTACTTTCAGCTGATGCAGCTGTTTCTGGAAATAATGATATAATTGACAATTACATTGTTGATAAAATCAAGCGAAACAAAGAAGCCTTGATGCTAGGATTAACCTATCTAGAACGCTGGTATGATTTCAAATTTGATAAGGCTAGCGCAAAAGATTTGCTTATGTTCCATATGGATTTCTTTGGTAAGGGAAATACCTCTCCTCTTGATACGATTATTGAACTAGGTAAATCTGGCTACAACAATCTCTTGGCAAAAAATAATGTGGTTACTTACAATGCCTTGCTGACGAATAACTACGGTACAAAAGATCTGTTTAGTGCTTTAGAAGGCTATCGTAAAGCATTTGCACCTACTCAAACTAACAATGACTGGTTTAAATCACAGACCAAGGCTTATATCGTTGAAGAAAAATCTAATATTCCAGAAGTAAAAGCTAATCAGGAAAAAGCTGGTAGCAAGTACTCTATCGGTGTCTATGATCGAATCACTAGCGACAGCTGGAAATACCGTAACATGGTACTACCTCTACTTACCTTGCCAGAAAAATCAGTATTTGTCATTTCAACCATATCTAGTCTAGGTTTTGGTGCTTATGATCGATATCGTAATAAAGAACATCAAGCAAGTGGTGATCTAAATAGCTTTGTTGAAGAAAACGCGCGTGAGACAGCCAAACGTCAGCGAGATCACTATGATTATTGGTATCGTATTCTAGATGAAAAAGAGCGTGAAAAGCTTTATCGAAATATCTTGCTTTATGATGCTTATAAATTTGGTGATGATCATACCGAAGGAAAGGCTAAAAAAGTAGCAACTTTTGATGATCCAAATCCTGCAATGCAACATTTCTTTGGACCTGTTGGAAATAAGGTTGGTCATAATGAACACGGTGCTTACGCTACAGGGGATGCTGTTTATTATATGGGTTATCGTATGTTGGATAAGGATGGTGCCATTACCTATACTCATGAAATGACGCACGATTCAGACCAGGACATTTATCTAGGCGGATATGGCAGAAGAAGTGGACTGGGACCAGAGTTCTTTGCTAAAGGATTACTACAAGCGCCAGACCATCCAAATGACGCAACCATCACCATCAACTCGATCTTAAAACATTCAAAATCGGATAGTACAGAAGGACAACGATTACAAGTACTTGATCCAACCACGAGATTTAATAATGCAGATGATTTGAAGCAATATGTCCACAATATGTTTGATGTTATTTATATGTTAGAATATCTTGAAGGAAAATCAATAATCAGTCAACTATCTGCAACAGAAAAAATGACGGCCCTGAGAAAAATCGAGAATAAATACGTGAAAGATCGTGAAGATGGAAATGAGGTTTACGCTACTAACGTAGTACAAAATCTGACAGAAGAAGATGCCAAAAAACTGACAAGCTTTGAGAATTTGATTGATAATAACATCCTTTTAGCTCGTGAATACAAGTCTAAAGAATACGAAAGAAATGGCTACTTCACTATTAAGTTATTTGCACCAATTTATGCAGCATTAAGTAGTGATATAGGAACACCAGGTGACCTGATGGGACGTCGTATAGCCTATGAACTACTAGCTGCTAAAGGCTTTAAAGATGGTATGGTACCATATATTTCCAACCAATACGAAGAAGTTGCCAAACAAAATGGTAAAAAGATAACTATTTATGGTAAAGAACGCGGATTGGTGACAGATGAACTTGTTCTTCAAAAAGTATTTAACGGTCAATATGAAACTTGGACAGAATTCAAGAAAGCTATGTATAATGAACGTGTAGCTCAATTTGATAGACTGAATAAAGTTACTTTTAATGATACAACACAGCCTTGGCAAACATTTGCCAAGAAAACTACAAGCAGTGTAGATGAATTACAGAAATTAATGGACGTTGCTGTTCGTAAGGATGCAGAACACAATTACTACCATTGGAATAACTACAATCCAGACATAGATAGTGAAGTCCACAAGCTCAAGAAAGCAATCTTTAAAGCTTATCTTGACCAAACCGATGATTTTAGAAGTTCAATTTTTGAGAATAAAAAATAGTGTTTACTATTAGGAAATAAAAAGTGAATGTAGAGAATTAGAATTGTCATTATTAAAAAAGATAAATTTTCCATTCGGAAAATAAAGGGTATTGTTGGTTCGGTATTCTTGGGGAGTCTTTTATTCGCACCGTCAGTTGTTGGTGCATCGCCCTATCATTACTTAGATTATAGTAATTTGACACAAAATAAGCGTGCTCAACCGAAATCAGGTAGACCTGATAAATCAAAAGAGTCATATGCTTTGGTTTATGAAAAAGACGCATTACCAAACACAGGAAGTTCTCAATCTATTATGACTGCATTGGGTTTGTTAGCTATCGGGAGTCTTATTGTGATTATCACAAAAGATAAAAAGAGGAAAAAAATAGCTACATTTTTGATTGTAGGGGCGACAGGTTTAGTTACACTATCAACTGCTTCAGCACTTAATTTGAATGCTAACATCCATGAGTCTGGACGTGATGGTGTGTTGCAAATTTCCAGTTACAGATATGTTGGTTACTTGGAGCTTGATGATAGAACTGTTTCGTCAGTTTCTCCAGCATCAACTGTTTCGCCAGTTGAGCAACCAAAAGTTGTGACTGAAAAAGGGGAACCAGAAGTTCATGAGAAGCCTGACTATACGCAACCAATAGGTGCAAACCTTGTTGAGCCTGAAGTTCATGAGAAACTAGCATACACTGAGCCAGTAGGTACAACAGAAGTGGATGAAAATGGAAACTTGATTGAACCACCTGTTAGCGAAAAACCAGAGTACACTCAACCTGTAGGTATGGTTCCTGACGAAGCACCTAAAACTGAGAAACCAGAATATACTGAGCCAGTAGGTACAGCAGGAGTAGATGAAAATGGAAACTTGATTGAGCCACCCGTTAGCAACATTCCAGAGTATACTGAGCCGATATCTACAGTTTCAGAAGTTGCATCAGAAAGAGAAGAGTCACCTTCTTTACATACCGATATTCGGACAGAGACTATTCCTAAAACCACTATAGAAGAATCTGATCCTACCAAATTTATAGGCGATAATTCTGTTAAACAAATTGGTGAGGATGGCGAACGTCAAATTGTTACTAGCTATGAAGAGTTACATGGCAAAAAAATTAGTGAACCAGTTGAAACAGTAACAATTGTGAAAGAAATGAAGCCTGAAATTCTTGTAAAAGGTACAAAAGAAAAACCAACGGTTGATTTAAAAACCGATAACTTATCTCAAGTCTTAGAGAACTTGGATTATTACAAAGATTATACGATTTCAACTACTATGACTTATGATGTAGGTAAGGGTGCAGAAGTATCGACTTTGGAAGATAGACCTTTACGTTTAGATTTAAAGAAAGTTGAGTTGAAAGATATTGCAAACACAAGTCTCGTACAAGTGAACGAAAGCGGTGTCGAAAGTGATAGTAATCACTTAACCTCTCTTCCAAGTGATGTTACCAACTATTACTTAAAAGTAACCTCCAGAGAAAACAAAGTGACCCGTTTAGCAATTGATAAGATTGAAGAGGTCATTGAGGAAGGTAAGCAACTTTACAAGGTAACAGCAAAAGCACCTGACTTAGTTCAACGTGACAAAGACGGTAAGTTAAGAGACACTTACACTTATTATTTTGAAAAACCGAGGGCTACCGAGGATAAGGTTTATTACAACTTCCATGATTTAGCAAAAGATATGCAAGCAAATCCTAGCGGTGAGTTTAAACTTGGTGCAGATTTGAATGCAGTTAACGTTAAGCCAGCAGGTAAAGCTTATGTTATGGTTAAGTTTAGAGGTACTTTATCAAGTGTAGAGAATCATCAATACACGATTCATAACTTAGAAAGACCTTTGTTTAATGAAGCTGAAGGTGCTACACTCAAAAACTTTAACTTGGGTAATGTAAATATCAACATGCCTTGGGCTGATAAAGTTGCCCCTATCGGTAATATGTTTAAGAACTCTACACTTGAAAATATCAAAGTAGTAGGTTCAGTAACAGGAAATAACGATGTAACCGGTGCTGTTAATAAGTTAGATGAAGCTAATATGCGCAATGTAGCATTTATTGGTAAGATTAACAGTCTTGGAGATAAAGGCTGGTGGTCTGGTGGACTTGTTAGTGAAAGTTGGAGAAGTAATGTCGATAGCTCATATATTGATGCTGATATCAAAGCCAACAACTCTAAGGTCGGTGGGCTAATTGCTAAAATTGACCATGGTGTAAACCCTATGGATGTAAAACAACGAGGTCGCTTAACGAAATCTGTTGTTAAAGGTACTATGACACTTAAAAATCATGGTCAAAGTGGTGGTGTTATTCACGATAACTACAATTGGGGATGGGTTGAAAACAACGTCAGCATGATGAAAGTAAACAATGGTGAAATCATGTACGGTTCTGGTTCAGTGGATTCGGGCGACCCAGACTTTGGATTCCATTACTTCAAGAACAATGTATATGTGAGAGATGTTGCGTCAGGCAATGTTTCATATAAACGTTCAAAACAAATTCAGGGTGTAGACCAAGCTGAAGCTGATAAACGTATTGCCACCTTCAATATCACTGCTGATAAGTATGAAATCACGGATCCACTTGTAAACACACTCAACAACCTGACAACTCGTGATAATGAGTATAAGACAACGCAAGATTACAAAGCTGAACGTGAACAAGCCTATCGCAATATTGAAAAACTTCAACCGTTCTATAATAAAGAGTGGATCGTAAACCAAGGGAACAAGTTAACAGATGAGTCCAATCTTGTTAAGAAAACCGTTCTGTCTGTAACAGGTATGAAAGCAGGGCAGTTTGTAACTGATTTGTCAGATATTGATAAGATTATGGTTCACTATGCTGATGGTACAAAGGAAGAGTTAACTGTAACTGAAGAGTTAACTGTAACTGCTAAAACTGACTCTAAAGTAGCTCAAGTAAAAGAGTATGATGTAGCAGGTCAAAACATTGTCTATACTCCAAATATGGTTATGAAGAATCGTAACCAGTTAGCAAGCGGTATTAAAGAGAAGTTAGCTAGTGTTACCTTACTTTCAGATGAAGTTCGTGCTTTGATGGATAAACGTGAGAAGCCTTGGCAAAATACTCCTGAGAAGAAGACGGAGTATATTAAAGGCTTGTACTTAGAAGAAAGTTTCGCAGAACTAAAAGGAAACTTAGAAAAACTTGTTAGTCAGATTTTAGAAAATGAAGATCATCAGTTAAATGGGGGGAAGCAGTCGAGCGTGCTTTACTGAAGAAAGTTGAGGACAACAAAGCTAAAATCATGATGGGGCTGGCCTACTTAAATCAATATTATGGTTTTAAATACGGTGAGTTATCAAAGATATTATGATGTTTAAACCTGATTTTTATGGTAAGAATGTTAATGTCTTAGATTTCTTAATCAAAATTGGTTCAAGTGAAAGAAATGTTAAAGGTGATAGAACTTTAGAAGCTTATCGTGAAACTATAGGTGGAACAATCGGAATAAATGAATTAAATGGATTCTTACATTACAATATGAAGCTATTCACTACCCATACAGATATAAATGACTGGTTTAAGAAAGCTATTGAAAAGAATGCGTATGTAGTTGAACAACCATCAACGAACCCTGCATTTGCCAACAAAAAATATCGTCTATACGAAGGAATTAATAATGGACAGCATGGGCGCATGATTTTACCTCTTCTTAACTTGAAAAATGCACATCTATTTATGATTTCAACATACAACACTATTTCATTTAGTTCGTTTGAAAAATATGGCAAAGACACAGATGAAAAACGTAAAGAGTTCAAGAGTGAAATCAATAAACGTGCTAAAGAGCAGGTTAATTACTTAGATTTTTGGTCACGTCTTGCTACTGATAATGTCCGCGATAAACTTCTTAAGAGTCAAAATGGAGTTCCAACTCCTGTATGGGATAATCATAACGCTCCAGATGGTTGGCCTGATAGATTCGGACATAGAAATGGAAAAACAGACTATACTCCAGTCAGGGAATTCTTTGGTCGTATTGGGAAGTATCATCCTTACCAATATGGATACGGAGCATATGCATATATTTTTGCAGCACCGCAACCGATGGATTCAGTTTATTTCGTTATGACAGATTTAATTAGTGATTTTGGAACATCCGCATTTACACATGAAACTACTCACGTTAATGATCGTATGGTTTACTATGGTGGTCATTGGCATCGCCAAGGTACGGATTTAGAAGCATTTGCTCAAGGTATGTTGCAAACTCCGGATAAGTCAACAACAAATGGTGAGTATGGTGCATTGGGTATTAACATGGCCTACCATCGTCCAAATGATGGAAATCAATGGTATAATCCCGACCCTGACAAACTTCAAACACGTGACCAAATCGACCGCTACATGAAGAACTACAATGAAGCCATGATGATGCTTGATTATGCTGAAGCTGAAGCTGTTCTTCCTGAGGTTAAAGGTGACAATAGTAAGTGGTTCAAGAAGATTGATCGTGAAATACGTCGACCAATGGATAGAAATAAACTAAGTGCTCCTCACCAATGGGACAAAGTGCGTGACTTGACAGACGCTGAGAGAACAACACCACTGAATTCCATTGATGACTTAGTAAATAATAATTTCATGACCATTCATGGTAATCCAGGTAACGGACGTTATAGACCAGAGGATTTTACACCAAAATCAGCTTACGTAAATGTCAATATGATGGCAGGAATTTACGGTGGAAATACGAGTGATGGTGCACCTGGTTCATTATCGTTTAAGCACAATGCTTTCCGTATGTGGGGTTACTATGGTTATGAAAATGGATTTATCAGTTATGTGTCAAATAAATACAAAGCAGAAGCGGATAAAAACAACCATGGTTTACTAAGCGATAAGCTAATAATTACTAAAGTATCAAAAGGAAACTTTAGTACCCTTGAAGAGTGGAAGAGACATTGGTACGAAGAAGTTCTTGCTAAAGCTAAGAAAGGTTTTGAGGCTATCGATATTGATGGAGTCCATATTAGCAACTATGATGAGTTGCGCACTTTATTTGCTGAAGCAGTTCAAAAAGATCTTGATGGTATGTCAGATCCAAAAATTAAAAATCATTTCAAAAATACAGTGGACTTGAAATCCAAGATCTTTAAAGCCCTTCTTAAAAACACAGACGGTTTCTTTAATCCATTGTTCAAAAAAGACATTTAAATCTTTAAAATATAAAGGGAACAGTTTTTTGCTCCCTCTGAAAAGTCATCATTTGATGGCTTTTTTCTATATAGGGTAAAAGATAGGGTAAAAGGCTATCATCGGACAAAATAAAGAAGGCATGATATAATATAAAGTAGATTTCTATGTCATAAAACAAGAACTGTTTGGACATCATTCATTTGAAAACTCTCTATGTTCAAACAATAGTAAAATAAAATAGGGGATCTAAATCCTTGCTACGAAAGGAAAAAACTCAATGGCTACTATTCAATGGTTTCCTGGTCACATGTCTAAAGCGCGTCGACAGGTGCAGGAAAATTTAAAATTTGTTGATTTTGTGACGATTTTAGTAGATGCACGCTTGCCTCTATCTAGTCAAAATCCTATGTTGACCAAGATTGTTGGTGATAAACCAAAACTCTTGATTTTAAACAAGGCCGACTTGGCTGATCCAGCAATGACCAAGGAATGGCGTCAGTATTTTGAATCACAAGGAATCCAGACGCTAGCTATCAACTCCAAAGAGCAAGTGACTGTAAAAGTTGTAACAGATGCGGCCAAGAAGCTCATGGCTGATAAGATTGCTCGCCAGAAAGAACGTGGGATTCAGATTGAAACCTTGCGTACCATGATTATTGGGATTCCAAACGCTGGTAAATCAACTCTGATGAACCGTTTGGCTGGTAAAAAGATTGCTGTTGTTGGAAACAAGCCAGGGGTCACAAAAGGTCAACAATGGCTTAAAACCAATAAAGATCTGGAAATCTTGGATACACCGGGGATTCTCTGGCCTAAGTTTGAGGATGAAACTGTTGCACTTAAGTTGGCATTGACTGGAGCTATCAAGGATCAGTTGCTTCCTATGGATGAGGTTACCATTTTTGGTATCAATTATTTCAAAGAACATTATCCAGAAAAGCTGGCTGAACGCTTCAAACAAATGAAAATTGAAGAAGAAGCGCCTGTGATTATTATGGATATGACCTGCGCCCTCGGTTTCCGTGATGACTATGACCGTTTTTACAGTCTCTTCGTGAAGGAAGTCCGTGATGGCAAACTCGGTAACTATACCTTAGATACATTGGAAGACCTCGATGGCAACGATTAAAGAAATCAAAGAACTCCTTGTGACAGTCAAGGAGTTAGAAAGCCCTATTTTTTTAGAGCTTGAAAAGGATAATCGCTCAGGAGTTCAAAAGGAAATCAGCAAGCGTAAAAGAGCCATTCAAGCTGAATTAGATGAAAATTTGCGCTTGGAATCCATGCTTTCTTATGAAAAAGAACTTTATAAGCAAGGATTGACCTTAATTGCAGGTATTGATGAGGTTGGTCGTGGTCCTCTTGCTGGTCCTGTAGTCGCTGCGGCCGTTATTTTACCTAAAAATTGTAAGATTAAAGGTCTCAACGACAGCAAGAAAATTCCTAAAAAGAAACATCTGGAGATTTTCCAAGCCGTTCAAGACCAAGCCTTGTCGATTGGAATTGGTATCATAGATAATCAGGTCATCGACCAAGTCAACATCTATGAAGCAACCAAACTAGCCATGCAAGAAGCAATCTCCCAGCTCAGCCCTCAACCAGAGCACCTTTTGATTGATGCCATGAAACTGGACTTGCCCATTTCACAAACCTCCATTATCAAAGGAGATGCCAACTCCCTCTCTATCGCAGCAGCATCTATAGTAGCCAAGGTAACACGTGATGAATTGATGAAGGAATACGATCAGCAGTTCCCTGGCTATGATTTCGCTACTAATGCAGGATATGGCACAGCTAAACATCTGGAAGGCCTCACAAAACTAGGAGTTACCCCAATTCACCGAACCAGCTTTGAACCCGTTAAATCACTGGTTTTAGGTAAAAAAGAAAGTTAATTGAAAGGAAATACCATGGAGGAACAGTCGGAAATAGTCCGTTCTAAGAAAGAATTCGCCTTTGCATCCAGCACTATACTATCCCAAGTTGGTCGAGGAATCATTGTCGGCCTCATCGTTGGAATTATCGTCGGATCCTTTCGTTTCTTAATTGAAAAGGGCTTCCACCTGATACAAGGAGTTTATCAAGATCAAGGGTACTTAGTGCGCAATCTTTTTGTACTGGTTTTGTTTTATATACTCATCTGTTGGCTCAGTGCCAAACTAACACGGTCAGAAAAAGATATTAAAGGCTCAGGAATTCCTCAAGTCGAAGCCGAACTGAAAGGCCTCATGTCCCTCAACTGGTGGGGCATTCTTTGGAAAAAATATGTGCTAGGTATTCTTGCTATTGCCAGTGGACTCATGCTGGGTCGAGAGGGACCCAGTATTCAACTTGGAGCAGTTGGTGGTAAAGGAATTGCCAAGTGGCTCAAATCCAGTCCAGTAGAGGAACGCTCCTTGATTGCCAGTGGAGCTGCAGCAGGTTTAGCCGCAGCCTTTAATGCTCCTATTGCAGCACTTCTCTTTGTTGTAGAAGAAGTCTATCACCATTTTTCGCGCTTTTTCTGGGTCTCAACTCTAGCAGCCAGCATCGTAGCAAACTTTGTGTCTCTACTCATGTTCGGTTTGACACCAGTATTGGATATGCCAGATAACATTCCTCCCATGACCCTAGATCAGTATTGGATATATCTCGTCATGGGAATTTTCCTTGGATTTTCAGGCTTTCTCTATGAGAAAGCTGTATTAAACGTTGGAAGAGTTTATGACTTGATTGGTCAAAAAATCCATTTGGATAGAGCTTATTATCCCATCTTGGCTTTTATCCTTATCATACCAGTCGGAATCTTCTTACCTCAAATCCTTGGTGGCGGAAATCAGCTTGTCCTTTCTTTAACTGAACAAAATTTTAGTTTCCAAGTTTTATTAGCTTACTTTTTGATCCGCTTTATTTGGAGTATGATTAGCTATGGAAGTGGACTGCCAGGAGGAATTTTCCTCCCCATTTTAGCTCTTGGTTCTTTGCTTGGTGCCTTAGTTGGTGTTATCTGTGTCAATCTTGGACTTGTCAGTCAAGAGCAATTCCCTATATTTGTCATTCTAGGAATGAGTGGCTATTTTGGAGCCATATCAAAAGCTCCCTTAACCGCTATGATCCTCGTAACTGAGATGGTAGGAGATATTCGCAACCTCATGCCACTTGGTCTTGTCACTCTTGTTTCTTATATTATCATGGATTTGCTCAAAGGTACGCCAGTCTATGAAGCCATGCTGGAAAAAATGCTTCCAGAAGAAGTATCTAGCGAAGGAGAAGTTACACTTATCGAAATACCAGTTTCTGATAAAATTGCTGGGAAACAAGTTCATGAACTCAACTTACCACACAACGTCCTCATCACAACTCAAGTCCATAATGGCAAGAGCCAAACAGTTAACGGCTCAACCAGAATGTATCTGGGTGATATGATTCACCTGGTTACTCCAAAAAGTGAAATTGGAAAAGTCAAAGATTTGTTGTTGTAGTATGATTATTTACATAATTTATGTTATGTAAATAATCAGCTTGATTTATTTAGAAAACCGATTCTCAGAAATGAGATCGGTTATTTTTTACTGATGAGGAATTTTACATATAAATAATTGAACTTTATTAAAAATAAGACTATAATTAAGTTAGAAATGATAAAGTATAAAGCTAGAAAGGAGTTTATTGTATCAAATCTGTACAGTAAGATTAAAATCATGAAAAAGAAAACAATAGCAATTATATAGTGAAATGAAATAGAAATATGATAAAACAATCAGGACAATCAAATCAATTTCTAGCAATGTTTTAGAAGTCCAGATGTACTATTCTAGTTTCAATCTATTATACAATGTGTTTTGTATCTCATAGCTCCTTATATAGCTCTTCAGTTATGTAGTATTAACAGAAGTTTAGTGGGTGAGATTTTTATTATTTTCCTTATTCTGTTTTGTTTGTAGGTCTAAGTCTTTTTATCACTTTGAAAAACTCCTATAACATCTTTCTGAAAAACTATAATTTTCTTGAAAAATATACAAGTCTATGCTATACTACTAGTATACTTACTTATGGAGAAAATACATGAAACGTGAGATTTTACTGGAACGAATCGACAAACTAAAACAACTCATGCCCTGGTATGTTCTGGAATACTACCAATCTAAGCTGGCTGTGCCCTACAGTTTTACAACCCTGTACGAATACCTTAAGGAATATGACCGATTTTTCAGCTGGGTTTTGGAGTCTGGTATTTCAAACGCTGATAAAATATCCGATATTCCTTTATCAGTTTTGGAAAATATGTCTAAGAAAGACATGGAATCCTTTATCCTTTATCTACGTGAACGTCCCTTGCTGAATGCTAATACAACAAAACAAGGTGTTTCACAGACAACTATCAATCGAACCTTATCAGCACTTTCTAGTCTTTACAAGTATCTAACCGAGGAGGTTGAAAACGATCAGGGGGAACCTTATTTCTATCGTAATGTAATGAAAAAAGTTTCAACCAAGAAAAAGAAAGAAACCCTTGCTGCCAGAGCTGAAAATATCAAGCAAAAACTCTTTCTAGGTGATGAAACAGAAGGTTTTCTAACTTATATCGATCAAGAGCACCCACAACAGCTTTCAAATCGAGCTCTCTCATCATTCAACAAAAATAAAGAACGAGATTTAGCCATTATTGCCCTTCTCTTGGCATCTGGTGTTCGCTTATCTGAAGCTGTTAATCTAGATCTAAGAGATCTCAATCTAAAAATGATGGTTATTGATGTTACTCGAAAAGGTGGCAAACGTGACTTAGTCAATGTCGCTGCTTTTGCTAAACCTTATTTAGAGAATTATCTGGCCATTCGGAATCAACGCTATAAAACGGAAAAAACAGATACAGCCCTTTTTTTAACTCTCTACAGAGGTGTTCCTAATCGTATCGATGCTTCTAGCGTTGAGAAAATGGTTGCTAAATACTCAGAGGATTTTAAAGTACGTGTAACCCCCCATAAACTGCGCCATACGCTAGCAACTAGGCTCTATGATGCGACTAAATCACAAGTTTTAGTCAGTCACCAACTAGGGCATGCTAGCACACAAGTCACTGACCTCTATACCCATATTGTTAGTGATGAACAAAAGAATGCTCTGGATAGTTTATAATTTTACGTATTTTAAATTATGTAAATAAATATCAAAAAAAGAAGTTGGTTAGTTGGCCAACTTCTTTTTGAAGTACGACGGGCATGTCGTGCATCTGAGGTGTAAGTCCTCCGTGGGCACCCGCTACCGGTGAACCCAATAGCGATTCCCAAGCCTGACTATCGTGAGGTAGCAGGGAGAGGAAGGGATAGCGAAATCGTGGCTCTACGAACAGGAACGTGATAGTAAGGCG
>ERZ1023182.70-NODE-70-length-23388-cov-16.332833_pt1 | contig 23388 bp, 20 predicted proteins | sample MGYA00380437_ERZ1023182 | MGnify/ENA primary metagenome ERZ1023182 (study PRJEB33173, sample SAMEA4830395) | metagenome | study: EMG produced TPA metagenomics assembly of the PRJEB25223 data set...
AAGAAAAAACCAACCTTAGGGCTGGTTTTGTTCTGTCTAGTTTTCTTTCAACTTCGCCAATTCCTGTGCAAGTAGTTTAAGGGCAACTTGTGGGTTGGCTTGGCCTTTGGTTGCCTTCATAAGGAATCCTGTAAAGGCCTTGTCGGCGTTACGTTTGCCTGACTTGAAGTCGGCAACAGCAGCTTCGTTATCGGCAAAGACTTGGTGGATGATTGGGATCAAGATAGCTGGATCTGAAATTTGAACCATACCTGCTTTTTCCACGTATTCACGCGCGCCACCGCCATTTTTAGCTAGATGGACAAAGACTTTCTTGGCAATCTTAGATGAAATAGTACCGTCTTCGATGATGGCAATCATTTCAACCAAGTTTTCTGGTGTCAATTCAATTTGTTCCAGTGTTTTACCTTCAGCATTCAAGAACTGAGCGACTTCTCCTTGGAGCCAGTTAGAGACTTGTTTGGCATCACCACCTAGGGCAACAGCTTTTTCAAAGAAATCAGAAGTGACTTTGTTCGCAGTTAACTGGCTAGCGTCATAGTCTGACAAGTCAAGGTCAGATACATAACGCGCACGGCGTTCTTTTGGAAACTCTGGCAACTCTGTACGCATTTCCTCAATCCACTCGTCTGAGATTTCAAAGAGAGGCAGGTCTGGTTCTGGGAAGTAGCGGTAGTCTGCAGCCCCTTCCTTGACACGCATGAGGATGGTTGCTTTGTTAGCTTCATCGTAACGGCGTGTTTCTTGGCGAATTTGACCACCTGAGCGAAGTATTTCAGCTTGACGTTGGACTTCGTATTCAAGCCCCTTGCGAACGTTTGAGAAGGAGTTGAGGTTCTTCAACTCAGTCTTGGTACCGAATTTCTCTTGACCATAAGGACGAAGGGAGATGTTGGCATCCACACGCATCGAACCTTCCTCCATCTTAACGTCAGAAATGCCAGCGTACTGGATAACTTCCTTGAGGGCTGTCAGATAAGCATAGGCTTCTTCAGGAGAACGCATATCTGCCTCAGATACAATCTCAATCAAGGGAACCCCTTGGCGGTTGAGGTCAACATAAGAGTAGCCATCTGTACCATGGGTGTTTTTACCAGCGTCTTCCTCTAGGTGGGCACGTTCGATACCGATTTTCTTGGTCGTACCGTCTTCTAGTTCGACTTCAATCCAGCCATTATATCCGATTGGTTCATCAAATTGAGAAATTTGGTAGGCTTTGGGGTTATCAGGATAGAAGTAGTTCTTGCGGTCAAAGTGCATCTTTTTGTGGATGTCCATGTTGAGGGCAAGAGCAGCCTTGATTCCGGCATCGACAACCCCTTTATTGAGAACTGGCAGAACTCCTGGGAAAGACCAGTCAATTACGTTAGTGTTGGCATTTTGGTCATTTCCAAAGTGGGCAGAAGTAGGTGAGAAGATTTTTGAATTGGTGTTGAGCTCTACGTGGACTTCAAGTCCGATGACTGTTTCAAAGTTCATTAGTTGTCACCTCCAAAAATCACGGGTTGTTGTTTGTGGTAGTCTGTTGTTGCTTCAAAAGCAGCAGCAGCTTGGTAAATGGTTTCCTCAAAGTACTTGGGACCAATCAATTGCAGTCCGACAGGTAGACCTTGAGAGAATCCAGCAGGAATCGAAATTCCAGGCAGTCCTGCCAAGTTTACAGGTATGGTCAATAGGTCGGCTAAGTACATGGCAACTGGGTCATGGTTGAGAGAATCCAAGTCATAGGCAACACTTGGAGCAGTTGGACCCAAAATCAAATCGTAATCCGCGAAGACTTTTTCGAAATCTTGAATGATGAGGGTACGGACTTGACCAGCCTTTTTGTAGTAGGCATCATAGTAACCTGATGAGAGACTGAAAGTACCCAGCATGATACGACGTTTTACCTCTTCACCAAAACCTTGGCTTCGGCTGTTTACATAGATTTCATCAAGATTAGTCGCATCTTCTGCGCGGTAGCCATAACGGATACCGTCAAAGCGTTGCAAGTTTGATGAAGCTTCTGATGAAGCGATGATGTAGTATACGGCAACTCCGTATTTAGAGTGAGGAAGGCTGACTTCTTCGACAATAGCACCAAGTTTTTCAAAGTGTTTAGCGGCATTTAGAATGGTTTCCTTAACCTCTGGGTTAATTCCTTCACCGAGGTATTCCTTAGGCAAAGCGATTTTCATGCCCTTGATGTCTTGGCCGATTTTTGAAGTAAAGTCGGCGATGCGGACAGGAGCAGAAGTAGAGTCTTTAGCATCTCCGCTGGCAATAGCGTTGAGCAAGAGGGCATTTTCCTTAACAGTAGGAGCAAAAGGTCCAATCTGGTCTAATGAGCTACCAAAGGCAATGAGACCGAAACGTGAAACTGTTCCGTAGGTTGGTTTGAGACCAACGATTCCGTTGAAGGCAGCAGGTTGGCGGATGGAACCACCAGTATCAGAACCAAGTGACAAGCGAACTTGTCCTGAGGCTACAGCTGCGGCAGAACCACTTGATGACCCACCAGGAACCTTGCTGTGGTCCCAAGCGTTTTTAGTTGCTCCGTAGTGTGAAGTTTCACCTGAACCACCCATAGCAAATTCGTCCATGTTGGTCTTTCCAACGACAATCATGCCCTTGGTTTTTGCATTGGCAACAGCTGTCGCATCAAAGATTGGCTCATAGTTGTAGAGCATTTTTGAGGCAGCAGTTGTGAGAATACCGTCTGTAGAGATGTTATCCTTAACAGCAAGTGGAATTCCTGAAAGGACATTGTCAGCATCAATTCCAGCTTCATCAATGGCTTTAGCTTGAACAAGAGCTTGCTCCTCAGCGATGGTGACAAATGAATTGAGGGCTTCCTCACGAGACTTGATATTTTCAAGTGTTGCTTGGGTCAATTCTGTTGCAGAAATTTCCTTAGAGACAAGGAGATTGTGCAACTCTTCAATAGTTTTATTGTTAAAAGTCATTAGGCATTTCCTCCATCGTCTAGGATAGCTGGCACCTTGATATAGTAGTTGTCTTTTTCAGGTACGTTTTTAAACAAGCGATCACGGTCTGTTCCTTCTTCGGCCACATCAGGGCGGAGTACAGTCTTGCGGTCAGCCATAGTCGTAGTAGGTGCGACACCAGTTGTGTCAACTTCGCCCAGCAATTCAACTATGTCAACAATCTTAGACAAGGTGGTCGCAAAGGCAGCAGTTTCTTCTTCAGAGAATCTTAATTTTGAAAGATTGGCAACGTGTGTTACCTCTTCTTGCGTAATTTTCATCTTGCATCCTTTCGTGAAATGATGATTTTTAGTCTGTTCTATTTTACCATATTTTCCTATAAATAAGGGAGGGGGAAGTGAAAAGAAATAGAAATTGAAAAAAATGCTAAAATCCGATATAATGGAGTGTTGAAAGGAATGGTAAAATCCAATGTAAAAATCATTCTCAGCTATTGAAACAAGAAAAATAGAGAATCAAAGAAAGAGAACTTATGAATATTCAAGAAGAAATTAAGAAACGTCGTACCTTTGCCATTATCTCCCACCCAGACGCGGGGAAAACAACCATCACTGAGCAGTTACTCTACTTTGGGGGTGAGATTCGTGAGGCTGGTACGGTAAAAGGGAAGAAAACAGGGACTTTTGCTAAATCTGACTGGATGGATATCGAGAAGCAACGTGGGATTTCTGTTACTTCATCTGTTATGCAATTTGACTACGACGGCAAGCGCGTGAATATCTTAGACACGCCAGGGCACGAGGACTTCTCAGAAGATACCTATCGTACCTTGATGGCGGTGGATGCTGCGGTCATGGTCGTGGACTCTGCCAAGGGGATCGAGGCTCAAACCAAGAAATTGTTTGAGGTTGTGAAACATCGTGGTATTCCAGTCTTTACCTTTATGAACAAGCTGGACCGTGACGGTCGTGAGCCTTTGGATCTCTTGCAAGAATTGGAAGAAATCTTGGGCATTGCTAGCTACCCTATGAACTGGCCTATCGGGATGGGGAAAGCCTTTGAGGGCTTGTATGACCTCTATAACCAACGTTTAGAACTTTATAAAGGGGATGAGCGTTTTGCTAACCTAGAAGGTGGGGACAAACTTTTTGGTAGCAATCCTTTCTACGAGCAAGTCAAGGATGATATTGAGCTTTTAAATGAAGCTGGGAATGAGTTTTCAGAGGAAGCTATTCTGGCTGGAGAATTGACGCCTGTCTTTTTCGGTTCAGCCCTGACAAACTTTGGTGTGCAGACCTTCCTTGAAACCTTCCTCAAGTTTGCTCCAGAACCACATGGTCACAAGAAAACAGACGGTGAAATTGTGGATCCTTATGACAAGGATTTCTCAGGCTTTGTCTTTAAAATCCAAGCCAACATGGACCCTCGTCACCGTGACCGTATTGCCTTTGTCCGTATCGTATCTGGCGAATTTGAGCGCGGCATGAGTGTTAATCTCCCTCGTACTGGTAAGGGGGCTAAACTGTCTAATGTTACCCAGTTTATGGCGGAAAGTCGTGAGAATGTGACCAACGCCGTGGCAGGTGATATTATCGGGGTTTACGATACAGGTACTTATCAAGTTGGGGATACCTTGACAGTTGGTAAAAACAAGTTTGAATTTGAACCACTGCCAACCTTTACTCCTGAAATTTTCATGAAAGTTTCTGCTAAGAATGTTATGAAGCAAAAATCCTTCCACAAGGGGATTGAGCAATTGGTGCAAGAAGGAGCCGTTCAGCTTTATAAGAATTACCAAACAGGTGAGTACATGCTAGGCGCTGTAGGTCAACTCCAGTTTGAAGTCTTTAAACACCGCATGGAAGGCGAGTACAATGCGGAAGTAGTTATGAACCCAATGGGTAAAAAGACCGTTCGTTGGATCAAGCCTGAGGACTTGGATGAACGGATGTCGTCAAGTCGCAATATCTTAGCCAAAGACCGTTTTGACCAACCAGTCTTTCTCTTTGAAAATGACTTTGCCCTCCGCTGGTTTGCGGACAAGTATCCAGACGTAGAGTTAGAGGAGAAGATGTGACTCAGTACCAACAATTGGAACTAAAGTTCCAAATTGTTGGACGCTAGTCGCTATTTGGCGAACTAGCTAACTGCCTCACTAACTACGTTTGGCAAATAGAATCGATTTGCCAAACTCCGTGTCGTAATCTAATAATCGGTAACCGCTATGGCGGCTTACCTAAACGCTTCACTAGGAAAAATCCACGAATGGTATTGATTTGTGGATTTTTCCGTCGTAGCAGAAAGTAGGTAGCCTAGCTAACTGCCTTACTAACTACGTTTGGCAAATGAAATCGATTTGTAAAACTCCGTGTCGTAATGTAAAAATTGTAAACCGTAATGGGACTTCATCTAAAATCTCCACTGGTATGGTTTTACGAACGAATAGGCGAAAATAATGGTTACGTAGAAACATATGATGGGAATAAAAAGAAATGAGATAAAAAGTGAAAGAAGAGAAAAAGCGAAAAAAGCGATTGTCTTAGGTGCAGATAATGCTTATATGGATAATGTTGAAACAACAATAAAATCTCTTTGTGTTCATCATTATAATCTTAAGTTTTATGTTTTTAATGATGACCTTCCGCGAGAATGGTTCCAATTGATGGAAAAAAGACTAGAGACTTTGAATAGTGAGATTGTGAATGTTTAGATTGACAGTAGTATTCTGAAAGGTTATCGTCTCCCCTTTGAGGGACTTTCATATGCGGCTTTTTTAGGTATTTTATTCCAAAGTATGTAAGCGAGTCTCGTGTACTGTATTTGGATTTAGATATTGTTGTAAGAAAATCGATAGATGAGCTGTGGGATTTGGACTTGACGGCTATACCCTTAGCTGCAGTTAGAGATGATTTTTATACACATAATTTTAATTCTGGTGTTCTGTTAATCAACAATGGCATGTGGAGAGCAGAAAATGTCACGCAAGACCTGATTTAAGACACAAATAAAAAATCTTCCAATTCCCTTGCAAAAAACAAGAAAGTGTGATAACATAGTACGGTATGTGGTGCTAGCACATCCGCTATATTAGATCTAATAGGAGGAAAACACAATGGCTAAAGTATGTTACTTTACAGGTCGTAAGACTGTATCAGGAAACAACCGTTCACACGCGATGAACCAAACAAAACGTGCCGTAAAACCAAACCTTCAAAAAGTTACTGTTCTTATCGATGGTAAACCTAAAAAAGTTTGGGCTTCAGCTCGTGCTTTGAAATCAGGTAAAGTTGAACGCGTTTAATAATAAAAGCAAAGGAGACCTTAGGGTCTTTTTTCTTTTATTGTGGGTATAACATCGTTTGAAAAATAGAGTAAATATCCGCTGATACATCATTCTGCTTTTACACTTGGGCTGAAATATGATAAAATAGAGTATCAACTAGTTGAGGTAAAAAGGATGACTGTAAAAATTAATACAAAAGATGGTCAAATCGAACTAACAGATGAAGTGATTGCAACCGTCGTAGGTGGAGCAGCAACTGAGATTTTTGGTGTGGTCGGTATGGCTAGTAAAAATGCCCTCAAAGATAATTTCCAAGCCCTGCTAGGTAAGGAAAATTATTCTAAAGGTGTCGTCGTAAAGGCAGCCGAAGATGGCAGTATTGCAGTTGATGTATATACCGTGTTAAGCTACGGAACAAAGATTAGTGAAGTGTCAAAAAACATTCAAGAGCGTGTTGCCTTTAGCTTGGAAAACCAGCTTGGAATTACTGCTCAGACTGTAAATGTCTACATTCAAAATATCAAAGTTGTAGGAGAATAGCCGTGTCAAAAATTACTACTAGCTTATTTCAAGAAATGGTGCAGGCTGCATCAACTCGCTTGAATAAGCAAGCTGAATATGTCAATTCATTAAACGTCTTTCCAGTTCCAGATGGAGATACGGGGACAAATATGGGAATGACCATTGAAAATGGTGCTAAAGAAGTTGCAGACAAGCCAGCTTCTACAGTTGGAGAAGTAGCGAGCATTCTTGCCAAAGGGCTTTTGATGGGTGCGCGTGGGAACTCAGGAGTGATTACATCTCAGCTTTTCCGTGGATTTTCCCAAGCTATCAAGGATAAAGACGAGTTAACAGGTCAAGACTTGGCTCTGGCCTTCCAATCAGGTGTGGAAGTTGCCTATAAGGCAGTGATGAAACCTGTTGAAGGAACGATTTTGACAGTTTCTCGTGGAGCTGCTATCGGTGCTAAGAAAAAAGCTGAGCAAACAGATGATACTGTTGAAGTCATGCGCGCAGCCTTGGAAGGTGCTAAAACAGCTCTAGCTAAAACACCAGACATGCTTCCAGTATTGAAAGAAGTTGGCGTTGTGGACTCAGGTGGTCAAGGATTGGTCTTCATCTACGAAGGTTTCCTTTCAGCCCTTACTGGCGAATATATTGCATCTGAGGACTTTGTAGCGACTCCTGCCAACATGAGTGAGATGATCAATGTAGAGCATCATAAGTCTGTAGCTGGTCACGTAGCGACTGAGGACATCACGTTTGGTTACTGTACTGAAATCATGGTAGCTCTTAAGCAAGGTCCAACCTATGCTAAAGATTTTGACTACGATGAATTCCGTAACTACTTGGATGAGCTTGGGGATTCTCTCCTCGTTGTTAACGATGATGAAATTGTCAAAGTCCATGTTCATACAGAAGATCCAGGACTTGTTATGCAAGAAGGTCTCAAATATGGTAGCTTGGTCAAGGTAAAAGTTGACAATATGCGTAACCAACACGAAGCACAGGTTGAGAAAGAAGCTACTCAAGTTATCAAGTCGGCTGAAGAAAAAGAGTATGCTTTGATTGCTGTGGTGGCTGGTAAAGGTCTAGCAGATATCTTCTGTTCTCAAGGCGTGGATTATGTTATCGAAGGCGGTCAAACCATGAACCCTTCAACAGAAGACTTTATCAAGGCTGTTGAACAGGTCAATGCCCGTAACATCATCTTCTTGCCAAACAACAAGAACATCTTCATGGCAGCTCAATCTGCGGCAGAAGTTTTGGAGCAACCAGCAGTAGTGGTAGAGGCTCGCACTCTTCCTCAAGGTATGACAAGTCTTCTTGCCTTTGATCCAAGCAAGTCTATTGAAGAAAACCAAGAGCGTATGACAGCTGCTCTTAGCGATGTCGTTAGCGGAAGCGTCACAACAGCCGTGCGTGATACAACGATCGATGGCTTAGAAATCCATGAAAACGATAATCTAGGTATGGTGGATGGAAAAATTCTTGTGTCAAACCCTGATATGCACCAAACATTGACTGAAACCTTGAAACATATGTTGGATGAAGATAGTGAAATCGTAACCTTCTATGTAGGTGAAGACGGAAGCGAAGAACTTGCCAATGAAATCGCTCAAGAAATCGTAGAAGAATTCGAAGACGTTGAAGTCGAGATTCACCAAGGTCAACAACCTGTTTACCCATACCTATTTAGTGTGGAATAAGATTAATGAAGGACTGAGAAATCAGTTCTTTTTTCTTTTTTAGTAAATGAAATCGGTATCTTTTTAATAAAAACAAAAATAACATTCATAAATAAACGTTAAAATAGAAAATTCAGAAAATTTCTTCTTTTCTCTTGAAAAATCTTAAAAAAATGGTATGATAGTAACAAGTTATTTTTAAGAGAAAAGAATGGGGAACAATGGAGAAAATCAGTTTAGAATCTCCTAAGACGGGGTCGGACCTAGTTTTGGAAACACTTCGTGATTTAGGAATTGATACCATCTTTGGTTATCCTGGTGGTGCGGTTTTGCCTTTTTATGATGCGATATATAATTTTAAAGGTATTCGCCACATTCTAGGGCGCCATGAGCAAGGTTGTTTGCATGAAGCTGAAGGTTATGCCAAATCAACTGGAAAGTTGGGTGTTGCCGTCGTCACTAGTGGACCAGGAGCAACAAATGCCATTACAGGGATTGCGGATGCCATGAGCGATAGCGTTCCCCTTTTGGTCTTTACAGGTCAGGTGGCGCGAGCAGGGATTGGGAAGGATGCCTTTCAGGAGGCAGACATCGTGGGAATTACTATGCCAATCACTAAGTACAATTACCAAGTTCGTGAGACAGCTGATATTCCGCGTATCATTACGGAAGCTGTCCATATCGCAACTACAGGCCGTCCAGGGCCAGTTGTAATTGACCTACCAAAAGACATATCTGCTTTAGAAACAGACTTCATTTATTCACCAGAAGTGAATTTACCAAGTTATCAGCTGACTCTTGAGCCGAATGATATGCAAATCAAGAAAATCTTGAAGCAATTGTCCAAGGCTAAAAAGCCAGTCTTGTTAGCTGGTGGTGGAATTAGTTATGCTGAGGCTGCTACGGAACTAAATGAATTTGCAGAACGCTATCAAATTCCAGTGGTAACCAGTCTTTTGGGACAAGGAACGATTGCAACGAGTCACCCACTCTTTCTTGGAATGGGAGGCATGCACGGGTCATTCGCAGCAAATATTGCCATGACGGAAGCGGACTTTATGATTAGTATTGGTTCTCGTTTCGATGACCGTTTGACGGGGAATCCTAAGACTTTCGCTAAGAATGCTAAGGTTGCCCACATTGATATTGACCCAGCTGAGATTGGCAAGATTATCAGTGCAGACATTCCTGTAGTTGGAGATGCTAAGAAGGCCTTGCAAATGTTGCTAGCAGAACCAACAGTTCACAACAATACTGAAAAGTGGATTGAGAAAGTCACTAAAGACAAGAATCGTGTTCGTTCTTATGACAAGAAAGAGCGTGTGGTTCAACCGCAAGCAGTTATTGAACGAATTGGTGAATTGACGAATGGAGATGCCATTGTGGTAACAGACGTTGGTCAACACCAAATGTGGACAGCTCAGTATTATCCCTACCAAAATGAACGTCAGTTAGTGACTTCAGGTGGTTTGGGAACAATGGGATTTGGAATTCCAGCAGCAATCGGTGCTAAAATTGCTAACCCAGATAAGGAAGTAGTCTTGTTTGTTGGGGATGGTGGTTTCCAAATGACCAACCAGGAATTGGCTATTTTGAATATTTACAAGGTGCCAATCAAGGTGGTTATGCTGAACAATCATTCACTTGGAATGGTTCGCCAGTGGCAGGAATCCTTCTATGAAGGCAGAACATCAGAGTCGGTCTTTGATACCCTCCCTGATTTCCAATTGATGGCGCAGGCTTATGGTATTAAAAACTATAAGTTTGACAATCCTGAGACCTTGGCTCAAGACCTTGAAGTCATCACTGAGGATGTTCCTATGCTAATCGAGGTAGATATTTCTCGTAAGGAGCAGGTGTTACCAATGGTGCCAGCTGGTAAGAGCAATCATGAGATGTTGGGGGTGAAGTTCCATGCGTAGAATGTTAACAGCGAAACTACAAAATCGTTCAGGAGTCCTCAATCGCTTTACAGGTGTCCTATCTCGTCGTCAGGTTAATATCGAAAGCATCTCTGTTGGAGCAACAGAAGATCCGAATGTATCGCGTATTACTATTATTATTGATGTTGCTTCTCATGATGAAGTGGAGCAAATTATTAAGCAGCTCAATCGTCAGATTGATGTGATTCGCATTCGTGATATTACGGATAAACCACACTTGGAACGCGAGGTGATTTTGGTTAAGATGTCAGCGCCAGCTGAGAAACGAGCTGAGATTCTAGCGATTATTCAACCTTTCCGTGCAACAGTGGTAGACGTAGCGCCAAGCTCGATTACCATTCAGATGACGGGAAATGCAGAAAAGAGCGAAGCCCTATTGCGAGTCATTCGCCCATACGGTATTCGCAATATTGCTCGAACGGGTGCAACTGGATTTACCCGCGATTAAAAATCCAACTTAAATTTGTTAAACCAACCTAAAAGGCAATAAATAATAGAAAAGAGAGAAAAGCTATGACAGTTCAAATGGAATATGAAAAAGATGTTAAAGTAGCAGCACTTGACGGTAAAAAAATCGCCGTTATCGGTTATGGTTCACAAGGGCATGCGCATGCTCAAAACTTGCGTGATTCAGGTCGTGACGTTATTATCGGTGTACGTCCAGGTAAATCTTTTGATAAAGCAAAAGAAGATGGATTTGATACTTACACAGTAGCAGAAGCTACTAAGTTGGCTGATGTTATCATGATCTTGGCGCCAGACGAAATTCAACAAGAATTGTACGAAGCAGAAATCGCTCCAAACTTGGAAGCTGGAAACGCAGTTGGATTTGCCCATGGTTTCAACATCCACTTTGAATTTATCAAAGTTCCTGCGGATGTAGATGTCTTCATGTGTGCTCCTAAAGGACCAGGACACTTGGTACGTCGTACTTACGAAGAAGGATTTGGTGTTCCAGCTCTTTATGCAGTATACCAAGATGCAACAGGAAATGCTAAAAACATTGCTATGGACTGGTGTAAAGGTGTTGGAGCGGCTCGTGTAGGTCTTCTTGAAACAACTTACAAAGAAGAAACTGAAGAAGATTTGTTTGGTGAACAAGCTGTACTTTGTGGTGGTTTGACTGCCCTTATCGAAGCAGGTTTCGAAGTCTTGACAGAAGCAGGTTACGCTCCAGAATTGGCTTACTTTGAAGTTCTTCACGAAATGAAATTGATCGTTGACTTGATCTACGAAGGTGGATTCAAGAAAATGCGTCAATCTATTTCAAACACTGCTGAATACGGTGACTATGTATCAGGTCCACGTGTAATCACTGAACAAGTTAAAGAAAATATGAAGGCTGTCTTGGCAGACATCCAAAATGGTAAATTTGCAAATGACTTTGTAAATGACTATAAAGCTGGACGTCCAAAATTGACTGCTTACCGTGAACAAGCAGCTAACCTTGAAATTGAAAAAGTTGGTGCAGAATTGCGTAAAGCAATGCCATTCGTTGGTAAAAACGACGATGATGCATTCAAAATCTATAACTAATTAGAAATATATAGCGCTGGAGATGATTTTATGAAAAAGATTATGAGAAAAATTGCATCGTTATTATTGGTTCTAGTTGTATAATGTAATTACACCGTCGGTAATAGTGCTAGCAGACCAAAATAAAGCAGATTGGTCGTATGATGAAAATGCTGTAATTAACATTTATGATGATGCTAATTTTGAAGATGGTAGGTTGCATATGAACTTTGAACAATTCTTCAAATTGGCACAAATATCTAGAGAAGAAGGTCTTGAAATTCATTCTCCGTTTGAGAGAGCTGGTGCGACTAAATCTGCTCGTTATATAGCGAAATGGATTTTGAGAAATAAAAAACATTAACAAATATAATTGGTAAATCATTAGGAGCTAAATCAGCTGTTAGATTCGGAGAAGCTTTATCCTATATTGAAGGTCCTCTTCGCAGAATAAATGAGACGATAGATGGCGGTTTATATCAAATAGAGCAAATTATTGCATCTGGATTGAAAGAATCGGGTTTAAATGACTGGACTGCGAAAACTTTAGCTTCAGCTATTCGTGGGATATTAGATGTACTTATTTAGGGGTTGAAATCATATGAATATTACCAATTTGTTTTCTATCAAGACAGGATGTGATGAAACTAATAGGCAACTGCAAAAACTATTTTTTCAGTTGGATTTACAATTGGGAGAATTGACAGATCAACTAAGAAAATTAGATTCTAATTTTGTTCCTCGTAGTCAATTTGTAGACACGTTGGATTTGAATGATGTAGAATATAAAGAAATTTTAAACTATTTTATCTTCCATCGTAATGATAGTGAAGAAAGTTTGGTAGAATGGTTATATGATTGGATTTCCACAAATCGTTATGAACTTCCTAAAGAGTTTTCGATTCGTATGGCTCATAAATACCATGAAAGTGTTACTGAAGTTTTCGGAGATGAATAACTAAAAAACAGTCATTAATGACTGTTTTTTATAGAAAAAGAGGTTTTATATGTTAAGTTCAAAAGATATAATCAAGGCTCACAAGGTCTTGAACGGTGTGGTTGTGAATACTCCACTGGATTACGATCATTATTTATCGGAGAAGTATGGTGCTAAGATTTATTTGAAAAAGGAAAATGCTCAACGTGTTCGCTCTTTTAAAATTCGTGGTGCCTATTATGCTATTTCTCAGCTCAGCAAGGAAGAGCGTGAGCGTGGGGTAGTCTGTGCCTCTGCGGGAAATCATGCGCAGGGAGTTGCCTATACTTGTAATGAGATGAAAATTCCTGCTACTATCTTTATGCCCATTACTACGCCACAACAAAAAATTGGTCAAGTTCGCTTTTTTGGTGGGGATTTTGTAACTATTAAACTAGTTGGAGATACCTTTGATGCCTCAGCCAAAGCAGCTCAAGAATTTACAGTCTCTGAGAATCGTACCTTTATTGATCCTTTTGATGATGCTCATGTTCAAGCAGGTCAAGGAACAGTTGCTTATGAGATTTTAGAAGAAGCTCGAAAAGAATCGATTGATTTTGATGCTGTCTTGGTTCCTGTTGGTGGTGGCGGTCTCATTGCCGGGATTTCTACCTATATCAAGGAAACAAGTCCAGAGATTGAGATTATCGGAGTAGAGGCGAATGGAGCGCGTTCCATGAAAGCTGCCTTTGAGGCTGGAGGTCCAGTCAAACTCAAGGAAATTGATAAATTTGCGGATGGGATTGCTGTGCAAAAGGTAGGTCAGTTGACCTATGAGGCAACTCGTCAACATGTTCAAACTTTAGTAGGTGTTGATGAGGGGCTGATTTCTGAAACCTTGATTGACCTCTACTCTAAGCAAGGGATTGTCGCAGAACCTGCTGGAGCGGCTAGTATCGCCTCTTTAGAGGTTTTGGCTGAATATATTAAGGGGAAAACCATTTGTTGTATCATTTCTGGAGGAAATAATGATATCAACCGTATGCCAGAAATGGAAGAGCGTGCCTTGATTTATGATGGCATCAAGCATTACTTTGTGGTCAATTTTCCACAGCGTCCAGGTGCTTTGCGTGAGTTTGTAAATGATATTCTGGGTCCAAATGACGATATCACACGTTTTGAGTATATCAAACGAGCTAGCAAGGGAACAGGCCCAGTATTGATTGGGATCGCTTTGGCAGATAAGCATGATTATGCAGGTTTGATCCGTAGAATGGAAGGTTTTGATCCAGCTTATATTAACTTAAATGGTAATGAAACGCTTTATAATATGCTTGTCTGAGGACTAATAAAAAAATATCATATTATTTGCACAACTGATGTATAGGTGCTATAATGAAGATGAAGAAAGGGGGCGATTCCTATGGTTTTAGGAAGCTTATCGTGCAATTCTTACTTCTGTTCATTATAGCATTTATGATGTTTGGCTCAGATTTCCATCCTTCATTTTGATTTCCTATCTATTGACAAGCATAGTCACACTGTCTTTAATACTCTTCGAAAATCTCTTCAAACCACGTTAGCTCTATCTGCAACCTCAAAACAGTGTTTTGAGCAACTTGCGGCTAGCTTCCTAGTTTGCTCTTTGATTTTCATTGAGTATAAGGTATGATTTGATTTCTTTTTGTTGACAAATATACCATATTAAAAAGATATATAAGTAATTAACTGAGCTTATCTGTCTTGTCATCTCTATTAAGGATGGTTTAGATAATCGGGTGTCTGCTTCTAGGCTAGCACCTCAATATCCAAAGGAGTGATGAATTTGAAGGATATAAGGAATACCTATCTCTCAGATGATTTATTGAGGAAGAAAGATAGGAGTTTTTGAGCTAGTGAAGGCTTGGATTTCTAAAGGTTAGAACTATCATCTTCAGTTCTTAAATCGAAGAAATAAGCTATCTTACGGAAATAGAGAAGCATTTTTTAAGAACTTGAATAATTTCGCACCTTAAGAGGGTAATAATACAGTATTTTTATTAGCAAATATTTATGGTGTAGAGGCTAGCAAAACCTATATATTATCGGGTTTAAAAAGGAAGTAAGAAAATTCTGAACTAATTATTTTCGTTGAATATATGTTTTTTTTATTGACAAAAGTAGTAAAAACGTATACAATTAAATATTATAAAGAAGAAAATAGGAGAAAAACATGGCTAAGTCAAACTTTGAAAAAGTAGAATCAGTTGTTGGCTGGGTTCGTGATAAGAAAATCACAGGCTACCGTATCTCTAAAGAAACGAATGCGCGTGAAATGTCTATCATTGCTCTGGCGCAGGGTCGTGCAAAAGTAAAAAATATTTCATTTGAAACAGCCCTAGGCCTAATTGATTTCTATGAAAAAAATTATGAAAAATTTGAAGATTAATCTTTGGATAACGGCGGATTCTTGACCTTCAAGTAGTAGAGATAGAGAATCTGCCTTTTCATTTTGAGGACAGCAAAAAGACTGCACGGTTGATGCAGCCTTTTCTTTTTATTTGAGATAGCGTTGAAGGAACTCTTTTGTTCGGTCTTCTTTAGGATTGGTGAAGAGGTCTTCTGGTTTACCTTCTTCAGCGATCACGCCCTTATCCATAAAGATAACACGGTGAGAGACATCACGGGCAAATTCCATTTCATGGGTTACGACAATCATGGTCAAGCCTTCCTGAGCCAGGTCCTGCATGATTTTGAGGACTTCTCCAACCATTTCTGGATCGAGAGCTGATGTTGGTTCATCAAAGAGAATGGCGTCCGGATTAATGGAGAGGGCACGAGCGATGGCCACACGTTGTTTTTGACCACCTGAGAGTTGTTTTGGTTTGGCTTGCCAGTAGCGTTCTCCCATGCCGACCTTTTCCAGGTTTTCTTTGGCAATTTCTTCAGCTTCTGTGCGTTCGCGTTTAAGGACAGTTGTCTGAGCGACGATTGTGTTTTCAAGAACGTTGAGATTTTCAAAGAGGTTAAAGGATTGGAAAACCATCCCTAACTTTTCACGGTATTGCGTGAGGTCATAGCCTTTTTCGAGGATGTTTTGTCCATGATAAAGGATTTGTCCATCAGTTGGCGTTTCAAGTAGGTTAATGGAGCGTAGGAAGGTCGATTTCCCACTTCCAGAGCTTCCGATGATAGAGATAACTTCTCCCTTGTGGACAGTGAGAGAAATGTCTTTTAGCACTTCGTTTTGTCCATAGGATTTTTTGAGGTGTTTAATTTCAAGGATTGCTTGTGTCATTATTTCAAATCCTCCGTTTGCATTTGGTTAGCACCTGTAGTATAGGTATCCATGTCCATTCTGCGCTCGATAAAGCGTAGGATACGTGTTACGGTGAAGGTGAGGACAAAGTAAATCACGGCGATGATTGTAAATGTCTGGAAGTATTGATAGGTTTGCGTCGCCACGGTATTTCCTGAGAAATAAAGCTCGACAACAGAGATAACGTTCAATACAGATGTATCTTTGATATTGATGACAAATTCATTACCAGTTGCTGGTAGGATATTGCGGACAACCTGAGGTAGGACAATCTTACCCATGGTTTGGTTATGAGTCATACCAAGAGCAGTCGCAGCTTCAAATTGTCCCTTGTCAACTGCCAGGATACCACCACGGACGATTTCAGTCATGTAGGCACCGGTATTGATTGAAACGATGAAGATAGCAGCTAGTGTACGGTCAAGGTTGATACCGAAAGCTTGGGCAGTTCCATAGTAGATAACCATCGATTGAACAATCATTGGCGTACCACGGAAAATTTCAATGTAGACGTTGAGGATCCAGCCGACTAGTTTTTGTAGGCTGTAAATGACTTTGTTTTCAGAGAGAGGAGCAGTACGGAAAACACCAATAGCAAGTCCAATAATGAGACCTGTGATGGTTCCGACGATAGAGATTAAAAGAGTGATACCAGCACCACGCAAGAGTTGTTGCCAGTTTTCAGAAAGAATTTTAGCAACTTGGCTAAAGAAACTACTGCTAGTCTCTTCAGTTGTTGTAGCTTCGGCAGGTTGTTCCTTGATCATACGATCCATCAGGGCAACTTGGTCGTCCTTTGAAATGGTTTCAATGCTGGCATTGATTTGGCTAATACGATTGTCATTTTTACGAAGCCCGATAGCGATAGCTGTATCTTCTTCCCCAGTTTTGAAACCAGGTTCTACTTGAATCATCTTGAACTTAGAGTTCGCAGCTTCAGCAGTCAGTGCTTCTGGACGTTCAGAAACATAAGCATCAATGACACCAGCCTCAAGAGCTTGGCGCATTTGAGCGAAGTCTCCCATGGCTGTTTCTTTTTTAGCACCTGGGATTTGTGCAATCAAGTCGTAGAGGTAGACCCCTTGTTGAGAAGTGATTTTTGCACCGTTAAAGTCATCCAAAGATTTAGCACTTGCATAGGCAGAATCTTTTTTGACCAGTAGAACTGGTTCGCTAGTGTAGTAACTGCTCGAAAAGGCAATTTCTTGTTTGCGTTCTGCAGTTGGACTCATACCTGCGATAATCATGTCAATCTTACCAGAAGTAAGGGCAGGGACTAGACCTTCCCACTTGGTTTTAACAACCAAAGGTTCTTTACCTAAGTCCTTAGCGATTTTCTTGGCGATTTGAACATCGTATCCGTTGGCATACTGATTGGTCCCATCGATTTTGACAGCTCCGTTGCTATCATCATCCTGGGTCCAGTTAAAGGGAGCATATGCTGCTTCCATCCCGATGCGTAAATATTCATCGGCTTGAGCAACATTGACAAGTCCTAGCATCAGCAAGAGACTTGTGAAAATAGATAAGTATATTTTTCTCATAATTTCTCCTATTTCTAATCTATTAAAAAATAACTGTCTCCTATTTTATCGAAAAATGCGTAATTTTTCAACATAAGTAAGCCTTTGCTTACGAAAAAATGCTATAATGATAAGAAAGATAAAAAGGGGGCTTAGTTGATGAAAAAAACTTTTTTCTTACTGGTGTTAGGCTTGTTTTGCCTTCTTCCACTCTCTGTTTTTGCCATTGATTTCAAGATAAACTCTTATCAAGGGGATTTGTATATTCATGCAGATAATACGGCAGAGTTTAGACAGAAGATAGTTTACCAGTTTGAGGAGGACTTTAAGGGCCAAATCGTGGGACTTGGACGTGCTGGCAAGATGCCTAGCGGGTTTGACATTGACCCTCATCCAAAGGTTCAGGCCGCGAAAAACGGTGCAGAACTAGCAGATGTGACTAGCGAAGTAACAGAAGAAGCGGATGGTTATACTGTGAGAGTCTATAATCCAGGTCAGGAGGGCGACATAGTTGAAGTTGATCTCGTCTGGAACTTAAAAAATTTACTTTTCCTTTATGATGATATCGCTGAATTAAATTGGCAACCTCTGACAGATAGTTCAGAGTCTATTGAAAAGTTTGAATTTCATGTAAGGGGAGACAAGGGGGCTGAGAAACTCTTTTTCCATACAGGGAAACTTTTTAGAGAGAGAACGGTTGAAAAGAGTAACCTTGATTATACTATTCGTTTAGACAATCTTCCGGCTAAGCGTGGAGCTGAGTTGCATGCCTACTGGCCTCGAACTGATTTTGCTAGCGCTAGGGATCAGGGCTTGAAAGGGAATCGTTTAGAAGAGTTTAATAAGATAGAGGATTCGATTGTTAAAGAAAAAGAGCAAAGTAAACAACTACTTACTTGGATCTTCCCTTCGATCCTTTCCATCTCCTTGTTATTGAGCATCTGTTTCTATTTTATCTATAGAAGAAAAACCGCTCCTTCAATCAAATATGCTAAAAATCATCGTCTCTACGAACCGCCAATGGAATTAGAGCCTATGGTTTTATCAGAGGCTGTCTACTCGACCTCCTTGGAGGAAGTGAGTCCCTTAGTCAAGGGGGCTGGCAAATTCACTTTTGACCAACTTATTCAAGCTACCTTGCTAGATGTGATGGACCGTGGGAATGTTTCTATTATTTCAGAAGGAGATGCAGTTGGTTTGAGGCTAGTAAAAGAAGATGGTTTGTCAAGCTTTGAGAAAGACTGCCTACATCTAGCTTTTTCAGGTAAAAAAGAAGAAACTCTTTCCAATTTGTTTGCGGATTACAAGGTATCTGATAGTCTTTATCGTAGAGCCAAAGTTTCTGATGAAAAACGGATTCAAGCAAGAGGGATTCAGCTCAAATCTTCTTTCGAAGCAGTATTAAAAGAGATGCAAGAAGGAGTGAGAAAGCGAGTTGTCTTCTGGGGACTCCCAGATTACTATCGTCCTTTAACTGGTGGGGAAAAGGCTTTGCAAGTGGGTATGGGTGTCTTGACTATCTTGCCCCTATTTATCGGATTTGGTTTGTTCTTGTACAGTTTAGACGTTCATGGCTATCTTTACCTCCCCTTGCCAATACTTGGTTTTCTAGGGTTAGTTTTGTCTGTTCTCTATTATTGGAAGCTTCAACTAGATAATCGTGATGGTGTTCTAAATGAAGCGGGAGCTGAGGTCTACTATCTCTGGACCAGTTTTGAAAATATGTTGCGTGAGATTGCACGATTGGATCAGGCTGAACTGGAAAGTATTGTGGTCTGGAATCGCCTCTTGGTCTATGCGACCTTATTTGGCTATGCGGACAAGGTTAGTCATTTGATGAAGGTTCATCAGATTCAAGTGGAAAATCCAGATATCAATTTCTATGTAGCTTATGGCTGGCACAGTATGTTTTATCATTCAACAGCACAAATGAGTCATTATGCTAGTGTCGCAAATACAGCAAGCACCTACTCTGTATCTTCTGGAAGTGGAAGTTCTGGTGGTGGCTTCTCTGGAGGCGGAGGTGGCGGCAGTATCGGTGCCTTTTAAAGAGAGCTACCATAGACTGAAAAAGTATGATATAATGGAAGATAGAAAAAAGACAAACTATAAGAAAAGTCAATAGTTTTATCTAAATTATTTCTTATTTCAATTTGATGATTTGGCGATGATTTTAGAGCACGGCAAAAAGCCCTTGAAAAAGTCCATTTTTTCAAAGGTAATCCTGTGTTGATTTCAGAAATTACATCACTTTTTGTTCGTCAAATGGCAGCTCTTTTTTAGGATATAAAACAGGGTTCGGATAAGTTTTTTTGCAAGGTGGATGATGGCTACATTGTAATGTTTTTCTTATTCTAACTTAGTCTTAAGATAGGCCTTAAAAGCAGGTGAAAAGCGAGCGCATGCTTTGGCAGCTTGTATGAGTGCCCACCGCAGATGAGGGGAACCCCGTTTGATCATTCTTCCAGCTAAATCAATCTGACCTGACTGATAAATAGAAGAATCCAGTCCAGCGAAAGCTTGTAATTGAGCAGGATTATCAAAGGCATGAATATTTCGAATCTCGGCTAAAATGACCGCCCCTAAACGATTCTCAATCCCAGTGACCGTCGTGATGACCGAGTTGAACTCAGCCATCAAGTCATTGACACATTTTTCCACCTTGTCAATGAGCCTCTTGTAATGTTTGATGATTTCGATGATTTCGAATTCACGAGCAGGAGATGTTGTTCCGATAGAACGAGGTGCGACTGAGAGGATATCCTGAATTTTAGAAGCGGTCAATCGCTTAATTTCTATCAGCTTATCAAATCCTGCCTCAATCCTTTTCTGAGGATTAGGGTAGCGTGTCAAGAGTTGGTAGGTATATTCTGAATGCTTTCCAACGATTTTATCCAACTCAGGAAAGATGATATCAAGACAACGAGTGTATTGTACTTTCCAATCAGACTGTTTTTTCTTGAGACGATGAATATGTCTAGCCAGTATTTTTAGTTCTACTTGCCGATTATCGTGTTGAAATTGTTCACGATTGGGGTCAGAAAGAAGTTTAAGAGCGATGCCATGAGCGTCTTTCTTATCCGTTTTAGTCTTGCGAAGTGATAATGATTTGGCAAATTCCTTGATGAGCAAAGGAGTGTAGGTGTAAACTTCATATCCTTGTTCATGCAGGAAGTTCAGTAGATTAAAGGCATAATGTCCAGTATCTTCAAGAGCGATGAGACAGTCTTGGTTGAGCTGTCGAAGAGACAGATCTAAGAGTTCAAAACCAGCTTTATTATTTGAAAAAGTGAGTGGTTTAAGAACAGTTTTTCCTGGAACATTCAAGGCTGTAACATCGTGTTTATTTTTAGCGACATCAATGCCCACATAAAGCATGGGAGTACCTCCAGATATAGTATTTCAAGTCTACTTGGTTATCCACGAACTTTTTGCCTTGTTACCTTAGACGAGATAAAACGTCTATGCGTTATCAAACTCATTACCAATTGAAACAAAAGCTGTGGTTAGAGCCTTTCGGAAATCGTCAAGCGATTGGAGGAAATGAACTAATCCACAGTGGCTTATTCCAAGTATACCACTTGGGCTTTGGCAGTAGCTAACTGCGCTAAATATAATATAGGGAGTAATCTATGTATCTTATTGAAATTTTAAAATCTATCTTCTTCGGGATTGTTGAAGGAATTACGGAATGGTTGCCGATTTCCAGTACAGGTCACTTGATTTTAGCAGAGGAGTTTATCCAATACCAAAATCAAAATGAAGCCTTTATGTCCATGTTTAATGTCGTGATTCAGCTTGGTGCTATCTTAGCAGTTATGGTGATTTATTTTAACAAGCTCAATCCTTTTAAACCGACTAAGGACAAACAGGAAGTTCGTAAGACTTGGAGACTATGGTTGAAGGTCTTGATTGCTACTTTACCTTTACTTGGTGTCTTTAAATTTGATGATTGGTTTGATACCCACTTCCATAACATGGTTTCAGTTGCTCTCATGTTGATTATCTACGGGGTTGCCTTCATCTATTTGGAAAAGCGCAATAAAGCGCGTGCTATCGAGCCAAGTGTAACAGAGTTGGACAAGCTTCCTTATACGACCGCTTTCTATATCGGACTCTTCCAAGTTCTTGCTCTTTTACCAGGGACTAGCCGTTCAGGTGCAACGATTGTCGGTGGTTTGTTAAATGGAACCAGTCGTTCAGTTGTGACAGAATTTACCTTCTATCTTGGGATTCCTGTTATGTTTGGAGCTAGTGCCTTAAAGATTTTCAAATTTGTGAAAGCCGGAGAACTCTTGAGCTTTGGGCAATTGTTTTTGCTCTTGGTCGCGATGGGAGTAGCTTTTGCGGTCAGCATGGTGGCTATTCGCTTCTTGACCAGCTATGTGAAAAAACACGACTTCACCCTTTTTGGTAAATACCGTATCGTGCTTGGTAGTGTTTTGCTACTTTACAGTTTTGTCCGTTTATTTGTATAAGAAAAACCTTGAAGGGGCAACTCTTCAAGGTTTTATACTCTTAGAAAATCTCTTCAAACCGCGTCAGCTTTATCTGCAACCTCAAAACAGTGTTTTGAGCAGCCTGCGGCTAGCTTCCTAGTTTGCTCTTTGATTTTCATTGAGCTTTAAAATCCAGTCATGGTAATCCCCAATAGGCGGACACCTCTTTCTTTCTCACTTAATTCTTCATAGAGTTGCAGGGCTATTTGGCTTATCTGACTAGCATCTTGTGTTTTTTGAGCAAGACTTTTTCGTTTGGTAAGAGTTGAAAAGTCCTCGTAGCGGATTTTCAAAATGACAATTTTTCCAGCTTTTTCTTGTTGATGTAGATTGAGAACGACTTTTTCTGATAGAAGAGTCAGCTCTTTTTTGATATCTTCCTCGGCACGGAGAATCTTCCCGTAGGTTTTCTCCTTGCCGATTGATTTACGGATGCGATTGGATTTGACTGGAGAGTTGTGAATGCCACGAGCCTTTCGATACAGATCATAGCCTAGTCTACCAAAACGGTCTATTAGGGTTACCTCAGGAACTTCAAGTAAATCAGCACCAGTAAAAACGCCCATTTGATGAAGACGTTCTACTGTCTTTTTTCCTACTCCATGAAATTTGGAAATATCCATTTGTTTGAGAAAATCCTCAGCCTGTTCAGGTAGAATCACTGTCAAACCATGTGGTTTTTGATAATCACTCGCCATTTTAGCTAAGAATTTGTTGTAAGAAACGCCTGCGGAAGCAGTTAGATGGAGTTCTTGCCAGATATCTTTTTGAATGAGGCGAGCAATTTTGACCGCTGACTTGATACCGAGTTTATTTTCTGTCACATCCAAATAGGCTTCGTCAATGCTCATGAGTTCAATCAAATCTGTATAGCGCTTAAAAATAGCTCGAATCTGGAGTCCCACAGACTTGTATTTCTCATAATTCCCTGAGATAAAGACAGCCTGGGGACAACGTTCATAAGCTTCCTTGGAACTCATGGCAGAATGGACACCAAAAGCTCTTGCCTCATAACTACAGGTAGAAACGACTCCCCGTCCACCTGTTTGCCGAGGGTCGCTTCCAATAATGACAGGTTTTCCTCTGAGTTTAGGATTATCCCTGATTTCCACTGCAGCAAAAAAGGCATCCATGTCAATATGGATGATTTTTCTTGACAAATCATTTAACAAAGGAAAAATCAACATGCCTAGCACCTTTTTATATTCTTCGAAAATCTCTTCAAACCACGTCAGCTCTATCTGCAACCTCAAAACAGTGTTTTGAGCAATCTGCGGCTAGCTTCCTAGTTTGCT
>ERZ1023182.71-NODE-71-length-23296-cov-9.455359_pt1 | contig 23296 bp, 25 predicted proteins | sample MGYA00380437_ERZ1023182 | MGnify/ENA primary metagenome ERZ1023182 (study PRJEB33173, sample SAMEA4830395) | metagenome | study: EMG produced TPA metagenomics assembly of the PRJEB25223 data set...
AAGCGGGGGAAAAGATGGAGATAGTATCAAAGTTTTACCTATCGCTATAGAAGGTCTATGATGATGGTTCTTTTCTAGTTTCTGAAACCAACTATGGTGGAAACCCTAACTATACCTTTAGAAAAATTTCGCAAGCAGATAGTGCCATTAGTTTTGCCTATACGGTGAAATAAAAAAATCATGTCACCTAAACTGATGACATGATTTTTATTTTTTATAGAGTGACATATTTAATGCCATAGGCTGATAACTTACTTGATGATCGTCTTTAATCAATTGACTGTAAGCAACAAATCCGAACTGTTCATAAAATTGAATGACTTTAGGATGATTGATACTATCTAAAAATACCATCTGAGTTCCTACAATTGCTCGAAATTCTTCAATTTTTCGAATTACAATTTCAAATAACTCTTGTCCTGATAGTTTATTTAGCTTTGTGTTTTTGCCGAATTGACCGATAAGTAACACAGGGAGATAATCAATATTTTTGGGACTTTTCCCTTTTAGGACGAGTTTCTTTTTTAAGGATTTCTCTAAATCAGAAATATCAACAACTTTGAGAGATAAACTAAAGAATCCTATGATGTTATTTGTTTCAGTTTCTTCAACGATAAAATTACGAGAACGATGTTGTTTTTCAAAATTGGGGGCTTTATCAGATAGATAAGTCAACATCTCTTCATTACCGTTGAAATCAACATTTTCTAAAATGATAGTTTTAAATAGCTCCTGAACTTGTTTCTCAGTTTTATCAGGAGCTAGCACTTGAATATTTTCAAGATATTGCTTAAGTGGTGTTACTTGAAATGTCATCTTACAGATACTTTGAAATGAGTTTATTTTTCGTTGGAGCGGTAGCGTCCTGTGATTCAATAGATTTCAAGACGGCTTGTAGCTTTTTAGATGGTTTATGATTAAGAATTTTTAGAGCATCTTCGTTTGTTAGTTTTATATCACGTGTTAAACTGATTGTAGCCATTTGTTCTACCTCCTGTTTCTATTTAAATTCATTATAGCTTATTTTGAACAAAAGTTCAATCTGAAGATAGTGTATGTTTTCTATAGTGTATAAATCCAAAATAAGTTTTTCTCTTGCATTTGTAGCTCATATTCGTTAGAATAATGGTGTAAATGAGTTGTCGGCTCATGGTCAATCTGATAGTAATCTTGGACATAAGGGCCAAGCGGTGGCGGACACCAGAACGAAATCCGATAGCAATCTTGGACGTAAGGGCCAAGCGGTGGCAGACACCAGAATAAACCGACTGACTAGGTGGCTTACAGGTTCTGTAAGTCATCTTTTTTACTTTGATAGTAATGTTTTATCATTTTAAGGAGAACGCAGTTTTGGCTTGTTCTCTTTTTTGTTGTGATACTTCTTTCAAGAAATATTTGGTAGGATTGGAGTGAAAATAGATTAACTAGGAAAGAAGGAAGTATATGGAAGCCATTTATCAACGTGATTCGGATCAAGATGGACTGACTGATGCTCAAGAATTGGCGCTAGGAACCAATCCTCTTAGCGCAGATTCTGATGGTGATGGTCGTTCAGATTTAGTGGAAGTAGAAGAAGGAACCAATCCCTTAGAAAAGGATTTACAAGACATGGGCCAAACAAGTATAACTGAACCGTCTTCAGTATTTATGGAAATGAAACAAAAGATTTCAGATATGATGGAGAGTCACTACAAGGAATTTATACAGGCTCTGATTAGTATTGAAACAGGGATTGAAAACCAACAAGACCTAGAAGACTTATATACTTACTACATGAGAACAGATGCCGTTTCTCTTTTGTCTAGTGATTTAGAAACCAGTCCTCAAGAGGTTGAAATGGAGATAGAGTTGTAGGGGAATCATGTGATTCTCCTATTTTCGTATAGATGAAAGGAGCGAGTATGGAAGTAATGCAATTATTGGCTATGTTTCGTGGAACAATTCCAAAAGATAGGGAGAAAATGAACCTATTTCTTCGTTATCAAGCGCAACATTTTGATGAGAAATGGCAAGACTTGGTAGAGAGTTTTTTGGCTGAAGAGGGCAAAATAGAAGAGATACCTCATGTCTATTCTTTTCATCAAGATATTGTTTCTTTCCTAGAGGCCAGTTCTGAAAATAATGACCAAGATTTAGAAAGTTACACAAGAAGTTTTGGGCAAGCGGGTCTAGGTAAATTATCTCAATTAAGTAATTGGGAGAAAAACTTGGTGATAGAAGTCGCAACCTATAACCTTTCCACTCGATTTTACATCCAATCTGAAAAAGAAAAGCTAGAATAACTAAGTGAGCTTATATTTCATCAGAATCAGGATGTCAATTTAGTCAATGTCTATCGGGTTGCGAATAATCTATCTGACCGTATTAGTAGAGATATAGAGGAATTTCTTTTAATGGTTGATTCCAAAGAACTAAAAAAAGAAGTTCTTGAGATTCATTTTGAAGAAAAAGAGGGAGATGTTCTAGCCTATTTGAGTTCTGAATTGATGGCTACTTTAGATACAGTAACGGATCTTGTCCATCATGAAGAAAACTACCAAAAACTCCCACTGACACAAAAGCTGAAGATTATTACTCATTTTGATGAAGTAAAAGCTAAAATCGAAAAGTCTAATCAAGTAGAGGAATCCTTATCTCCTTCAAGTGATATTGAACAGGAAACGGAAGAAACGAACTCCTTTTCTAATGTCAATAAAATTGTAGAAGAAGCTTTGAGGAAATATCCAATCGGTTCACAAGTCAGTTATAAAGGACAAGTATTTCAGTTGGTTTCGATTGAAAATGCACAGTTAAATGACTTAGTTCGCCTAGAGCTATTCAATGATTCCAACCAGTTATTTGAAGAGAATCCTATCTTATACTTGAACAGTTTGGAAGAGATTGAACAAGTATTGTCTCATATAGAACTTGAAAAAGAAGATTCAAAGATTAAGATTGAAACATCAAGTGAAAGTCAGGAAATAGATTTGTTTTCCTATCTGGAAGAAGAAAAGGAAAAGGAAACAGAATCAACACCACTTATTTCAAGTATAGAAGAGTTGGATATCCCTGTTCAAGATTTTGTTTTTCCAGATGATTTAGAGGACTTTTACCCTAAGACAAATCGAGAAAAAATTGAAACGAATATCGCCGCAATTGATCTTGTTAAAAGATTAGAAAAAGAGGGACAACAAGCGAATCCAGAAGAACAAGAGCTACTAGCCAAGTATGTCGGCTGGGGTGGTCTTGCCAATGAATTTTTCGATGAACTCAATCCAAAGTATGAAACAGAACGTTTAACTCTTAAGAGTTTAGTAAGTAAATTAGAATACTCCACTATGAAACAAAGTTCTCTCACAGCCTATTATACAGACCCAATGATTATTCGCCAGATTTGGCAAAAATTACTGGATGATGGTTTTGAGGGAGGAAGGATATTAGATCCTTCTATGGGGACTGGGAACTTCTTTGCGGCTATGCCTAGAAGTATACGAGAGAGGTCAGAACTCTATGGGGTTGAATTAGACAGCGTGACAGGCGCAATCGCAAAACAACTCCACCCCAATACCCATATTGAAGTGCGAGGATTTGAAGAAGTTCCCTATCAAAATAATAGTTTTGATTTAGTCTTAACGAATGTTCCATTTGGAAATTTTCGGATTGCCGATAAAAACTATGATAAACCTTATATGATTCATGATTACTTTGTCAAACACTCACTTGATTTAGTAAGAGATGGAGGACAAGTTTCGATTATCTCTTCTATTGGCACAATGGATAAGCGGACAGATAATGTCTTACAAGAGATTAAAACCAACACTCATTTTTTAGGGGGAGTTCGTTTGCCGGATACGGCTTTTAAAAAGATTGCAGGTACTCGAGTGACTACAGATCTCCTCTTCTTTCAAAAGGATCAAGCAAAGAATCTTAATGAAGAGGAGCTTGTCTTTAGTGGCTCTATTCCCTTTGAGGAGGATAAGCGTGTCTGGATCAATCCTTATTTTGATGGGAAATACAATACACAAGTTTTGGGTGAATATGAGGTACGTAATTTTAATGGAGGAACTCTCAATGTTAAGGGCGTATCAGAAACATTAGCTACTGACATAATGAAATCATTAGAGAATGTGGAAGCACCTAAACAAATTGACAATTCTTTGAAAGCACCTGTTTTTATCCAAGAAGAAGTGGATAATTCTATCCCAAGTCGTATAAGTGAAAACTTAGCGCTCTATTCTTTTGGGTATGAGGGAAATCAAATTTATTACCGAGATACGCATGGCATTCGGAAAAGTTCAAAAGTAGACGAAATTAGTTATTATGTAGATGAGAAGGGAGATTTTAAAGCTTGGGACAGTTCTTTGTCTGAACATAAAATAGATCGATTTGTGCAACTTCATTTGACAGATGAGGAAGCGCTAGATGTTTACAAGTCAGAAGAAGCAAGTAAAAGAGGGAAATATAAGGGACTGTTCAAAAAAACTGTCTTTTATGAAAGCCCCTTATCGGATAAGGATATTAGTCGTATTAAGGGCATGGTTGATTTGAGAGAGACCTATCAATCCTTAATTGAAATTCAACGTCATCCAGATTATAGTCGGGCTGATTTTCAGGAATTGCTTAGTAAACTCAATCGTGAATATGACCGTTTTGTAAGTCAATTTGGATACTTGAATGCCTCCGTTAATCGGAACTTATTTGATAGTGACGATAAGTATTCTTTACTGGCAAGTTTAGAAGATGAATACATAGATTCTAAAGATCAGAAAGTAAAATATAAAAAATCTTTAGCCTTTGAGAAAGCATTGGTTAGGCCGGAGAGAGTGATTACAAGAGTATCAACGGCTTTAGATGCCTTAAACTCCAGTTTATCGGATGGTAGAGGGGTTGATTTAGACTATATGGTATCAATTTATCCTGAACATAGCCAAGCTGCTATTTTAGATGAGTTAGGAGACCAGATTTTAATGGATCCAGAAAGCTATTTAAGAGGAGAAAGAAAATATCTTTCTAAGAACCAGTTTTTATCAGGAGATATTCTCAACAAGATAGAAGTAGTTCAACTGTTAGTAGAGGAAAACAATCAAGATTGTGACTGGTCCCATGCTTTAGATTTGTTAGAATCTGTTCGCCCTCCAAGGATTCATCTGGCAGATATTGAGTTTAAAATAGGGTCACGTTGGATTCCTCAATCCGTTTATGGTAAATTTGCTTTTGAATGTTTTACCAATCGTGAATTTGAATTGTCTTCGCCTGATGTTGAACAAGTCATTGAAGTGAATCCTGTCGATGGCCAGGTTCATTTAAGGACATCATTTGCTTATCGCTATCCAAGTGCCAAAGATAGTAGTCTTGGAGTTAGTGGGTCACGTTATGATACAGGAAGAAAGATTTTTGAGAATTTACTAAATTCGAACCAACCGACGATTACCATGACTGTTACGGAAGGAGAAAAGAAAAAGACCATCACAGATTTGGAAAAAACCTCTGTTCTAAGAACGAAAGAGCAGCATTTACAAGAACTCTTTCAAGACTTTGTCTCACGGTATCCAGACGTCCAACAAGTCATTGAAGAAAGTTACAATCGTCTTTATAATCGAACGGTTAGTCGAGAGTATGACGGTAGCCATTTAGTCATTGATGGCTTGGCTCAAAACATTAGTCTTCGTCCTCACCAAGAGAATGCCATTCAAAGAATCGTAGAAGAAAAAAGAGCCTTGTTAGCTCATGAGGTAGGTTCAGGAAAGACCTTGACCATGCTTGGTGCTGGGTTTAAATTAAAGGAGTTGGGGATGGTTCATAAGCCCTTGTATGTAGTGCCCTCTAGTTTGTCTGCTCAATTTGGTCAAGAAATCATGAAATTTTTCCCTACTAAAAAGGTCTTTGTGACCACTAAGAAAGATTTTGTGAAGGCGAGAAGAAAACAATTTGTGTCACGTATTATTACAGGAGATTACGATGCCATTGTCATTGGGGATTCTCAATTTGAAAAAATCCCTGTCAGTAAAGAAAGACAGATGAATTATATCGAGGATAAACTCAATGAACTACGAGAGATTAAAACACATTCTGAAAATAAGTATACTATCAAAGAAGTAGAACAATCAATAAGTGGTCTAGAGAAACAATTGGAAGAACTCCAACGCTTTAATCGTGATAGTTTTATTGATTTTGAGAACTTAGGAATTGATTTTCTCTTTGTGGATGAAGCACATCACTTTAAAAATATTGTCTTTGCGACAGGAACACCTGTTTCCAATTCTATTAGTGAGTTATATACTATGATGAACTATATTCAACCAGATATCTTAAAACGCTATCAAGTTGATTATTTTGACTCTTGGGTAGGTGTTTTGGAGAAATTCAAAACTCTATGGAATTAGCTCCTACAGGGGATAAGTACCAACCTAAGAAACGATTTAAAAAGTTTGTCAATCTACCTGAGTTGATGAAAATCTATAAAGAAACAGCCGACATTCAAACACAATATATGTTGGATTTACCTGTTCCAGAAGCTCATATTATCCCTATTGAGAGTGAGTTAACTGAAAACCAGAAACTCTATTTAGAAGAATTGGTTATGCGTTCAGATGCGGTCAAATGTGGGACAGTTGATCCGAGTCAGGATAACATGTTAAAAATTACGGGTGAGGCACGAAAACTAGCAATTGATATGCGTTTATTGGACTCTAGTTATAGTCTAGCAGACAATCATAAACTGCTTCAGGTAGTGGATAATGTTGAAAGAATTTATCGTGAAGGAATGGAAAATAAGGCTACTCAGATGATTTTTTCAGATATTGGCACACCTAAGAAAAAGGACAATGGCTTTGATGTTTATTCTGAGATTAAGGCTTTATTAGTTGATAGAGGAATCCCTAGTAAGGAAATTGCCTTTGTACATGATGCAAATAGTGATGAAAAGAAGAATAGTTTGTCTCGAAAGGTCAATGCAGGAGAGGTTCGGATTCTCCTTGCCTCAACTGAAAAAGGAGGAACAGGTTTAAATGTTCAGAGCAAGATGAAAGCAGTTCATCACCTGGATGTCCCTTGGAGACCAAGTGACATTCAGCAACGCAATGGACGGATTATCCGACAGGGAAATGAAAACAAGGAAGTGGATATTTACCACTACATTACCAAAGGTTCATTTGATAATTATCTATGGGCAACTCAGGAAAACAAACTCCGCTATATTAAGCAGATTATGACTTCTAAGGAGCCAATTCGTGCTGCAGAAGACATTGATGAACAGACTATGACGGCTTCTGATTTTAAGGCGCTAGCAACAGGTAATCCTTATCTCAAATATAAGATGGAATTGGAGAATGATCTAACTCTATTAGAAAACCAAAGATGCGCATTTCAACGCAGCAAGGATCACTATCGTCATACAATCTCTTACTGTGAAGAAAATATACCCATTCTTGAGAAACGATTAAGCAAGTATGAAGGCGACATTCAACAGTCTGAAATATCGAAAGACCAGGCATTTTCTATGACAGTAGGAAAGCAAGTTTTTGAGCAGCGAGCTGAAGCAGGGGAAGCTCTACACCGTCTTATCCGTCATAATCAAGCTGACAGCAAAGAATTTCGTACCCTAGCAAGCTATCGAGGATTTGACATTAAAATGCTTAGTCTTCCAACCAATCAACCTCTTCCTGAAACCTTCTCTGTTAAGATTGTAGGAGAAAATCAGTATTCTGTCAGTTTAGATTTGTATTCTCCTTTGGGGACAATTCAAAGGATTCAGCATACGATTGATCACATTAAAGATGACCAAGTGAAAACTCAAAACTTATTGGATGAATTAAAGGATAAAGGGACTACTGCTAAGGTAGAAATTGAGAAAAATTTTCCAAAGGAAGAGGATTATCAAACTAAAAAGGCCGAATACGATGTACTCGCGCCATTGATTGAAACAGAAACGGATTTAGATATTATTGATCAGGCCTTAAGACAATTCCACGAAAAAGGAAAAGAAAAGCAAGAACAACTTTCTTTTGAATTAGATTAAAAAATATATATAAATAGCGGACAAGAAAAGAAAAGCGCGGTAGAATAAAGATAGAAAGAAACGAGGTAACGATTATGATGGAAGATACCTATTATCAATTAGAAGAGGTCTTAGTACAGGGATTTCAAACACCTGAAGAATACCAAGCCTACAAGGAGTTAAAGGAACATTATGAGGAAGTGACAGGCGATTACAGCTTTTCTATACGAGAACTCACTAGCCAATTGGAAATCGCTCTTCAGAATCATCGAGGTTTGGACTTTGAAGAACATGAAAAAGAGGAGTATTTGGACTTAGTTCAAAAATTAGAAGAGTTTGATTCCTCTCTTGCCACCCATTATCGTCAATTGATTGACTAGAAAGGAGAAAGTCATGAATGATTTACTCCTTATCCCAGTAATTTTTTTAGCAGTAGGAGGAATTCTCATTCTTTTATGGAGACTCTTTCTTATTGCCAGTGGACTTTTCCTGATTGGTTTTGTCAGTTTTCTTATTTTCATAGAGGTCTATGGAATTTATCTGTTCTTTACTGAACCGACCCTTTATATAGAAGATTTATCCCAGAATGGTCTGATCAGTTTTACAGGATTTTATGTGGTATTTAATCTAGCCTTGCTTGTATGTGGTGTTTTGAAAATCATTAATTGGGCACTATAAAAATTTTTCTCGAAAATAAGAAACTTGCACGATTTACTCATTACTTAGCCAATACTAGAGTTTATACTAGTTACTGTAAAGATGATCATCTAAAAGAAGGAAGGAGGTAACCTTATGCCTAAAAATACAAGTCGTCCAGAGATTGATTCTCTAAGTTTCGAGGTTGAAAACCAAGAACTTTCCGGTAAATCAGGTTCTGGTTGGTTTACAGCTGTTCAACTTACATTGGCGGGACGTTGTGGACGCTGGTTCACAGGCTCTTTCGAATGCACAACGAACAATGTGAAATGCGGATAGCCTAGATTTCGATACTCATCAATTTGAAAATGAAATTTTAAGTTAATATAACTTTGTAGAAATTAAACTGTTTGTAATGATTCTTTTACTTAAATTTTCATTTTCTTTGGAGAGTATAGAAATAGGTTTAAACCATAGTGAGTAGGAGTAGAAGAAAATGAGAAAAAATAACAATCATAAAGAAATTGATACACTTGATTTTGAAGTAAAAAACCAAGAGCTTTCTGGTAAATCAGGTTCTGGTTGGTTTACAGCTGTTCAACTTACATTAGCAGGACGTTGTGGACGTTGGTTTACAGGATCTTATGAATGTACATCAAATAATGTGAAGTGTGGCTAGTTTTTCTCACTACTAAAAAGTTTGATGTAGATTTGTTTCTATAGGATTCATTTTTCAATTTGAAACTTGTTATAGTCCTTTGGTTTGAGAGTAGACTGAAGGACTATATACAAGGTTTACGGAAAATATAAACGGAACGAAAGAAATTTACGGAGTAAAATCATGAAAAGTAAAAAAGTAAATACTGCGATTGATACGCTTGAATTTGAAATTGACAATCAGGAACTCAATGGCACCTCAGGATCTGGCTGGCGGTACACAGCTTTTAAAATGACACTAGCAGGTCGCTGTGGATTGTGTTTCACCTGTTCCTATGAGTGTACGACAAATAATGTTCGTTGTTAGATAAAACAAAAGGAAAATTCTAGTATTTTATTACAAAACATTGACAACACTTTGATTTAGTGTTATATTTACAAGGAGAAATACAAATGAAACAAGACAACTTTGAGATTGATTCTTTGGATTATGAAATTAATAGTCAAGAGTTGAATGGTAAATCTGCTGCAGGGTGGCGTACGGCTGTTAGATTAACAGTACAGGGTCGCTGTGGTTGGTGGTTTACATATTCTTATGAATGTACTTCGCCAAACGTGCGCTGTGGATAAAACCACCTCCATTCTTTGAGAGGAGGATAAAATGGAAGGAATTATTGGAACACTAGGCTTCTATGCACCTGTACTGGTCTTAGGAGTTATTGTCATAGGGATTGTTTACTTTATGAAAAAAAGAAACAATCGAAAATAATCAATATCGACCGATACCTAAAAAAGTATCGGCTTTTTTTATAGCGTAAATATATTGCACAAAATACTCATGGCAAACCTTGAAAGAAACCGTATAATGAGAGTGTAAAAAAGAAACGGAGGAATGAAATGATGAAACAGCTTATTTTGACAGGATTAACGAAAATATTTGGTCAAGGGGATAATATCGTTCATGCTTTATTAGATGTGAACTTGTCCGTTGAAAAAGGTGAATTTCTGGCAATTATGGGGGCTAGTGGTAGTGGAAAAACAACACTTCTCAACTGTATTTCAACGATTGATAAACCAACATCAGGTGAGATTCGATTTGAAGATTTTGACATCATCCATGCCAAGGAAAATGAACTAGCTGACTATCGTGCTAAAAACATTTCCTATATTTTCCAAGCTTACAACTTGGTGGAAACCTTGACGGTCTATGAAAATATCGTTCTACCTCTTCAAATTCAGGGGAAAAATATCAAAAAACATCAGGATAAGATTGAGGAAATTTTGGATAAGTTGGCCATCCAAAACTTAAAAGATAAGTTTCCTAATCAGTTATCAGGTGGTCAGCGACAACGTGTGGCAACTGCTAGAGCCTTGATTGATGATTCTAAACTGATTATCGCAGATGAGCCGACAGGAGCCTTGGACTCTGCCAATTCTGAAAAACTGATGGCACTTTTGCAGGAAATCAATAAAAGTTTTGGTATTACTATTTTACTGGTTACGCATGACCCTGCCGCAGCCAAGTACTCTTCACGGATGGTGCTACTTAGCGATGGAAAGATTATGGATGATTTGGAACGTAACAGCTTATCTAATGAACAGTATTTGCAAGAGATATACAGCCGTACCAGATAGGAGGAGGAGAGTATGTATCCAAAATTGATTTTACGAAATGTATTTCGAAATTTACAGACCTATACCATCTATTTTTTCAGTCTGACCTTGATTTATAGCTTGCTCTACGCTTTTAATGCTTTACCAAGCCATCCAGTGATGCAAAGTTTATCAGGAGCAAAGGAAATGTTAACGACGGTGATGAGCCAGTACATGGGCTTGCTTTCCTATCTGATTCTATCGGCGATTGCCTTTCTCGTCGTTTATTCCACAAACTTTGTCCTGGGACGGCGCAAGAAAGAGCTGGGACTTTATGCAACGTTGGGAATGAAGAAGAAGCAGATTATCCGTACCCTGTTCTTTGAAACCATGCTGGTCAATATCTTTTCCTTGATTCTAGGTTTCTTGCTTGGAGTGATCTTACTGGTCATTCTAGCTAAGATTGCATCTGAGTTTTTTATGGCCAATTACTTTGGTAGTCTGCTTTTCTTTGATAGCAAGTCTGTCATCTTACTAGTTTATTCCTATTTGGTAACCAGTTTTATTGTTGGTGTCATGGACATTCTTACCTTTAGAAAGCAAAATATCATTGCACTCATTCAAGAAAATGGGGTCAAGAAATCTGTCTTGGCAAAAGGCAAGCCAGCTCTTCAAGCACTTCTCTTTATTCTTTCGACAGCTGTTATCGGTTTTGGTGCTCTCTATTTTTCAGACTATCACCATCTATCACTCTTGAAAAGTTGGGGTATCTTACTGGTATCTGTCTTCGTGATTTTTGTGATTTTATTTTACAATACCTTGAGCCATTTTATCTTGGTTTCCCTTAGAAAACTGCCTCAAACCTACTATAACAAACTAAACAGTTTTAAAATTCGTCAATTTTCAAAACAAGCTGATAGTAATTCGGTCACGTTGGCTGTCTTATCCTTGACCTTGACACTGGCTCTCAGCTTACTAGTTTTTAGTGGTAGTGCCTATACGACTATGAACCGAGAGCTGAACAAATACTCACCTTATGACGTATCTGTCAATCTTTATCGTGGTCAAGAGTTCCAGTTTTCTCAGGAATCTGTCAAAGACAGATTGAAAGCAGATGGATTTGACTTTAACCTTATCAAAGAGGAGTACAGCTATCCTATCTATTCTAGTGATTTAACCTATAAAGATTTGATTGATACTAGCAATCTTTGGGCGCATGATAAGGAACTTCCTGAATCAAAAGTACCGATTTTAGGAATTTCTGCCTACAACCATCTCCGCAAACTGCAAGGGAAAAAAGCGGTTGACTTGGCAGATAACCAATTTCTGGTCAATGCTAACTATAAAGGAACTGCCAAGCAGATTCAGGACTTTCTATTAACGACAAAAACCCTCATGATTAACGGTTATTCTCTTAATCTTGCGTCTTCAAAGCCACTTGAAACAGTTTACTTTTTATCGTCAGTGGGTACAAATGACACAGGAACCTTAATTGTACCAGATACGGTAGTAGTTGGATTGATGGAAGACCACACGACCTATGTTGCCAATTTCAAAGAAAATATTGACAAACGGAAAGTAGAAACATTCTTAAGTCAGTGGATTGAAAAATACTACTTCACTCGTGATGGAGCAGAGTTGAATCCGTTCACCTATCAAACGAAAGGAAGAATTTTTGAGATTTATCTTGGATTTATGGGCGTCATCGTCTTTGTCATGATTTTTGTCAGTGTTATTTTTATCATTATTTCCCTCAGTATCTTGTCACTTCAAACTTCTACAAGTTCTTTGGATAGTGTCAATGATTATCAAATCTTATACCTTCTTGGGAATAAGAGAAAGCAAAATCGCTCTATTCTTTTGCAACAGATTCTAAGTTATTTCTTGGTTCCGCTGGTTATCGCAGGTCCGCTAGCACTTGCCTTGAGTACAGCTCTTTTGGGCTATTTTGAGAATTTCGCTAATACCAGCATTTCTATTGATATCACCTATCTGGGAGTAGCGGTTTTACTCTTTGTCCTTTACCTGCTAGTGACTTACAGAGTAAGTTGGCAAATTATTGAAAATTAAGTCAAATACCAGAGTTGCCTATCCGACAATTCTGGTATTGTGTTATAATGATATTAAAGTAGTTCAGGAAGTGGATACATATGAAACAGTTTGTCAAATTGATCTCGAAAAACTCACTTTTATTGTGGTGGTTGACGATTTTTAATCATCTAACTTTGATGATTTATATTTATTATAGGATTCCTCTGGACTTTTCGACAGATTTTTCCTTACAGATGGTTTTATTGCTGATTATTGCTTTAATTGCATTTAGTTATATTTGTAATATTGTGACCTTTCGTTATAGTGAGTTGAAACTCTGGCTGCTCCTGATGATGTTTCTCATTAGCTGGCAATCCATATTTAATCAAGGAGTTACGAGCACCCTGTTGCACTTTTTTGATATTCTTCATCCGCTCAACTATTTTTTATTGGTGTATAGTTCTCTGTCTATTCTCTTTCTGGGTGAGAAAATAGGAGAAGAACTGTTGAGTGTGTCCTTTGTGTTGACACTAATCACCGTTAGTTCGTATCTGTTAAGTCCTTCAATTTTTCTCTTTCTGTCCTTGTTTGCGTCTTTCTTTTTAAACCTTGTTCCCTTGATTTTATTTATTTTATATCATGAAGAGTTGAAAAGTAAACTCAAGTATCAGAGACGAAATTTGTGGATATTAGCTTTAATATTGCCTCTTTCTTATTTCTTTTTGTATATCAATACGACGGGCTCAGGAGTGATGAACCTAGTCTGGTATTTGGAAATTCTTGGTATCTTAGCTTTTTTACACTTCAAAACGATTGTCAGCTCTCTTCAAAAAAAGGTATCAGAGTTGAAATTGTCCTATATAAAAGCTTTTTCACGCTTGTTTTTACTGGTTATGTTTTTGTTAGTAGGCATTTTCATCATCTTTCGTTTAGACTTAAACACGAGCTTTTTGGTCTTGAATATCATGTTACTATTGTTCGGGATTTGTTCGGAAGAATTGATTCGGCTCTTTCGTTCTGCTGAAATGCTAGATTCTAGGGATTATGTTAAAGTTCTCTTTTTAAAGCGTAACCGTATGGTGAAAAATCTGCTGGCAAATGAAGACACAGAACAACAGTTCTCGGAATTTCTTCACAATGAAATCCTGCAAAATGTGATGGCAATAAAAAATTTCAATAAATATAGTAGTAATCAAGCTTTTGGTGAACAGATCAATCTGGTGACAGAGGAGTTGGTTCAGCGGATTCGCGAGCGGATGGATTATTATCAGCCAATGATAGAAACAGACGAGCAGTTAGACATCCAGTATCAAGGGCTGATTAATCGGATTGTCAAGCGCTATCACGCAGAAAATGAAGTTGTCACACAGTTTCCTGTCCACTTTAGGCTTTTATCTCCTTACGATAAAATTGCCTATCGTCTGGTTGAGGAACTGACGACCAATGCCGTTAAGTACGCTAGTGGTGGAACGATTTCTTTGAAGATTGATGTGCATGATGACGCTATTTTTATAATTTCTGAAAATGACTGCCTTCAAATAGAAAAATCCTTAGGTTATGGCTTGAAAAATATGTCTAATAAAATTAGTGTTTTAGGTGGTCAGATGCAGATTTTTGAAAATAATAAGAGATTTCGTGTAGAAATTACTCTCCCGATTGATAAGGAGTTGTGTTATGAAAATTTTGTTAATTGATGATCATAAATTATTTAGCCAAAGTATCAAGATGATTTTAGAGTTATCGGAAAACATTAAAAAGGTCCAGTTAGTGGATAATTTTTCGACTATTTCGGAGATTGTTTTTAATGACTACGACATTATTTTGATTGACATCAACCTAACGAGTCTGTATCAAGATGATGGGCTGACCTTGGCACAAGAGATTATCGACAATGGTTGTTCTAGTAAGGTTGTGATTTTGACAGGTTACAGTAAAAAAATGTATGAATACCGAGCTAAAGTTATGGGGGCTTATGGCTTTCTGGATAAAAGCATGAACCCAGATGAGTTGGTGAAAAAGCTGAAAAAGATTTATCTAGGTGGCAAGGTCTTTTCAGATGAAGTGATGGTAGAGGTGCTAACTCCACGAGAAATCGAGATGCTAGAACTGGTTAGAAATGGCTTGACTATTGATGATATCTGTGAAAGGATTTATGTGAGTAAACGTACAGTTTCCAATCACTTGGCCAATATCTTTTCAAAATTGGGAGTGACTAACAGGCAGGAGGCGATTCATATCGCTGAGCAGTTGGGCTATTTTCCACCAGATTAAAAAGTTGCAGAAGATGCAGCTTTTTTAATTTATTTACAAAAATTGCACATATTACTCATTCTAATAAACGGTAAATTTGATAATCTATTAGTAATTAAGGAGGAAATCATTATGTCTATGGTATCTGAAAAATGGTTAAGTTTATTTAATAATATCGAAGATGATGAGCAGTTAGATGAATTTTTAAAGACTACCTCTGGAGATAGTCTACAAGATTGGGAAGTAAAATTTCTTCAGTACGAGCAGTGGGGAAAAGATTATATTGAGCGAGAGTTAGGAACAATCTTATATGATGAATATAACCCTCAGGAAAAACTCAGAGTAAGTATTCATTGGCTAGATTTATTTAAACCAATTTGCTTTAAGTACTTAGAGCGATTAACTAGCTTTTTAAATAAAACGCAATGTATAACTAATACAAATGAATTTATTCTAGAGATTGAATCAGTATTTTTTGAAATCTGTATGAATATGAGCTACAGAACGGTTGTCTTAGAGATTAATGATTTAAGGAGAGCGTCTCGTTTAAAAGGTGAAGATAGTAAAAATAGATACAATTATTTTATCAATACTTTATTAAAGGATAGAGATTATATATTGGAGTTTTATAAAAAGTATCCCGTCTTGTTTTAGTTATTAGATAAAAAGATCTCTAAGGTCTTAGACTATATTGAACAAATTATTCTCCATTTTGAAGAGAATCTAATTGACCTAGAAAGTTATTTTAATTATAAGAATTTAAAATTATCGAGTATTGATTTTAATGCCGGTGATACTCACTCTAATGGTAAGAGTGTTTGTATTCTGAAGTTAAATACTAAGAAAAAGCTAGTTTACAAACCAAGAAATATGTTTATTGATGTTAATTTAAACTTATTCTCTAAAGAATTTGCTCATCGTTTTGGACTTTCAGAATTATTATTCGTCCCTAAAACACTGAGTAAAGATTCTTATAGCTTTGTAGAGTTTATAGAAGAGAAAGAATGCAATTCACTTCAGGAGGTAGAAGTTTATTATACCAATATGGGAAAACTTTTAGCATTTTTACATATTTTTGGTGCTAAAGATTATCATGGTGAAAACATTTTAGCTTGTCAAGAACATCCTTATCTTATTGATAATGAGACGATATTGCATTTCAGTGAGCCTGTAAATATCACTTCAAATGCACAAAATATTTATAATTTTGTAACTAACTCAGTTTATAGTGTTGGAATATTACCAATGAATCTTTATTCAGCAAATAATGACAAAGGAATGGAAATTGGAGCATTAAATTCAGGTGAAAGGCGAGAATCACCTTATTTATCCCATCAACTGGCTAATGTTGGGACTGATGAAATTAGAATTGAAAAAGTATTTAAAATAGTCGGGGATTTCCCTAGCACAGTAAGATATAAAGGAAAAAACGTATCGTGTTCTAGCTACCTCAACGAGGTTCAAAGAGGATTTGAAACTATTTACAAAATTGTTTTACAAAATAGAAATATAGTTTCTAGGATGATCATTAAATATTTTGAAAATTGTGAGACGAGATATATTTATCGAAATACCAATATTTATGTACAATTTCTTGAAACAAGCCATCACCCAGAATTGTTAAAAAATAAATATGATTTTGAAATGTATTTGCTTCGTTTATTTGAATATGGTGATGTTGCTAATCTTTTTGATAATGTTACGATGAAAGATGAGGTTTGTCAGCTTAGAAAAGGTGATATTCCAATATTTTATGCGAATACAAGTAGCAATGAAATTTATAATGGGCTAGGTCGATATATTTGTGCTTTAGACGGACATAGTATCGCTAATAAGGTTTTAAATAGAATAACTAGCTTATCAGATGATAATTTACTCAGACAAAAACGAATTATAAATATGGCTTTTATGGGAAGCGAGTTATTTTCAAAGAAATTTAGAGTATCTGAAGAACACATGAATACTGAAACTATTACTTCAAAAATAATCAATCGGATTTCATCAGCTAAATTTGAATTTAATAATGAGACTAGTTGGTTAGCGATGGTGGCTATGAATAAAAGCTATGAGATATATCCAATGGATTGTAGTCTATACAGTGGAACTTCTGGTATGATTTTGGGGATAACAAGCATAGATGATACTAGATTACGGACGCTTTTGCCTGGGGTTATCAATTATACCAATAACTATATAAAAGAATTACAAGGGAATTTCCCTGTACACCAATTAGGTGCTTTTACTGGTGTATATGGATACTTATATACATTGTGTGTGTTGAGAGAAGAAGGTACTCCATTTGTTGAAGATATCGAAGAGATTATATATGAAACATTGTCATCAACATTTAGACAACTACGAAATATTGACAATTTAGATATAATAGGTGGTTTAGCAGGAATTTTAGGAGTACTGATAAAAATCCAGAAAACAATGCTCGATAGTTCTCGGGTAACTGAGTTGACTCAGAAATTGTCTGAAGGTGTAGTTCAAAAAATACTAGAAAAATATAAAAAAGATGGATTTTGGATTGAAAATGATCCTGGATATGCTCATGGTAATTATGGCATTATTACGCAACTTTATAGATATTCTTTATCTAACACATGCAAATCTGATGCAAAAACTTCCATTATTTCTTGTATAAAAGAATATCTTGACAAAGAGCGTTCGTTACTATGTGGAAAAAATGGCTTTCCTTTAAGAAATAATGCCAAGTATTATTCATGGTGTAATGGTATTGTGGGAATAGTTAATGCTAAGAACTATTTAGAAACTAATGAATTTCCTGACAAATTTTTAAAGACCGAAGTTCAAGATTATTCCATTAAAATTTTAAATCAAGATTCTACTTTAGATAATTCAATCTGTCATGGAAGTATCGGGAACCTAGTCATTTTAGATTCTATTTTAGGCTATTCTGTTGATATAGAAAATAGAATAGCTACTGAAAGTAGCTCATATCTTTTGGATAAAGAAACTTATGAATGTGATGATTGGGGGATTTTGACAGGAGAAATGGGAATATTGATGGCTAATGATAGAAAAAGTAGGACTAGATTAAATGATATACTACTTTTAAATTAATGGGGGTTAGATATGAAAAGAAACATCCCGTTTATCGAACAACACCAAAAAACAGAGTGTGGATTATGCTGTGTTGCGATGGTGTCGAGTTTTTATAATCACGAAATTTCCGTTAAAGATCTGAGAAATCTAAAAGAAACAGGGAGGGATGGAACTAGTTTTCAAAATTTAATTGAACTGTTAGAAAATATGGGATTTAAAGTGAAATCATTCCGTTTTCCAAAAGATAGACCAGATGTATATAAACAGATAAAAGTTCCAGCCATTGCATTGTGGGAGAGTAAGCATTTTGTTGTTGTAGAAAAAGTAACTTCTAAATTTGTTTGGGTAATTGATCCTGAACTCGGAAAATTAAGATATGATTTAAATGAGTTCTCAGCCGGTTTCTCAGAATTCTTAATTAGTATTTCTAGCAGTGATAGAGTAATAAAACACAAATCAAAAGAGAATTACGGAGAGATTTATGCGAAACTTTGGCAATCTTGGCATTATTTTGTACCTCTGTTATTTCTAACTTTTGTAAGTTATGCGGTTAGCTTTATTTTGCCTATATGGACGCAACAGCTATTAAATCAAGCAACAGGTGGGAATCAGTTTAATCCAGCAATTTTAGCGCTCAATTTTATTATTTTTACATTACTATACTTTATTATAATGCTCGGTCAGAGATATCTTTCTATTAATCTGACAAACGATATAGATAAAAGACTGAATAATAGTGTAATTGGTCGTTTGTTTCAATTACCATATAAATTTTTCTCTACTAGAAGTAGTGGTGATTTAATTTATTCTATAAATGGTTTGGGTAGAATTCGGCAATTATTTACAAATCAGGTTGTACTAGGAATATTAGATATTGGTTTTGTAATTTGTATTTTGTTTTACTTTCTATATATTGATTTTTTCGTGACGATTATCGCTCTTATGTTAGTGGTAATAAATTTGTTGTTGCTTCTATTGACTAGAAAGAATTTGGAACAAAAAAGTAAATCTTTTGTGATAGCTCAGAATGATCTCCAAAATAAATAAATCGAAATGATTTATTCTATGATGGGAATAAAAATGGAAGGATTTGAAGTTCGAACGTTTAAACAATGGAAAGGTTATTTAGATAAGTATCTTTATAGATATAGAGCCAGTGAATTGTTCTCAAGTGTTGTTAATTCGTTATTTTCAATTATCACTTTTATATCTCCATTTATCCTATTATTTATTATGTTGTTGCCAGATAATCATTTAGGTAATAAGTTAGGTGGAATTTTTGCAGTATATTCTTTATCATCTCTATTATTTGGTAAGATTAATAGTATTTTTGATACGATTGTAGCATTCTACAATAGCAAAACATTTTTATCTCGGATTTTAGAGATTTTAGGTGAAGAAACTGAAATAAATGGTGTAGTGAAACACGATTTAAATGGGGAAATCGCACTTAAAAATGTTTCATTTTCATATACTAGAGATAGTAAAAAAGTACTCTCTAATGTGTCTATTGAAATAAAGAAGGGGGAAAAGGTAGCAATTGTTGGCTCTTCTGGATCAGGTAAAAGTACCCTTTCCAAATTATTGATAGGTTTATTTCCAGCATCCTCAGGTAGTATTTTATTTGATGACTTAGATTATAATTTGTTGGATAAACAGTATCTTCGTCAACAAATTGGCATTGTCCCACAAGACATGACTTTATTTAATAAAACCATACATGAGAATATTGCTGGAGGCATCTCAGTCTCAGAGGAAGAAATGACAAAAATTTGTAAGTTAGTTAATATCCATGATGAAATTATGGAAATGCCCATGGGGTATAATACTTTAGTTTCAGAAATGGGAATGAATCTGTCAGGAGGGCAACGTCAGAGAATTATTTTAGCAAGAGCGCTAGTTAAGAAACCTAAAATAATACTTTTAGATGAAGCCACAAGTTATCTAGATAATGTTAATGAAAACGAGATTATGCAGAAATTTAAAGAACAAAATATCACAATTATTGTTATTGCACATCGACTTTCTACCATTATCGATTCTAACCAGATTTTTGTAATGGATAAAGGAGAAATTGTAGAACAAGGAAGTCATACAGAACTATTGAATATGAAAAATGGTTTGTATAAAAAACTTTATCAGACGGATTACTAATTTTGTAAGTTATATTGGCCACCTTCGGGTGGCATTTTTACTTCTGTGATACTTTTTTCAAGATTTATCTGCTATTCTTGACCTAGTTTTTATAGAAAGAAGGTCTAAGATGTTAAATAAAGTCAAAACTAAAGCCTTAATTAGTGTTGGAGCAGTGGCTGCAACTAGCTTTATTCTCATGATGGGATATACTGCTGGTCAACACTCGACTGCTAAACAAAGTCGTAAAGAGATTGAATTGGCTGCAGCTAAACTTGTAGAGGATAAACAAGCAGAAGATAAAGCCAGCATTTTGTCATCGGATACTGTAAAAGAATTTTTGACGCAGTACTATACGAAAGAAAAGCTCGGAGAAAATAATACACGTATTCAACCTTATATGACTGAATCGGCTTATTCTCAAGAATTGTCAAGTCAAAATGATGCCATGAACCAAGTGTATAAGGATTATATTTTAGATTATCATTTTGAAAAAGCTGATATCTTTGTCAATCAGACTACGAATCAAGCCATTGCCATGGTCTCTTATAATGTAACCTATGTATCTGATTTAAAGAATGCCAACCAATCAAAGACCAATCAGACAGAAACCAGAACGGTTAAGTTGTCTTATTCGAAACTACCAGGTGAGTTATTGGTCAATCAAGTACAGGTTTGGAAATCTGGGTTAGATGATTTGGATAAGGCCACTCCTAAAACTTTAGAAGAATCATCATCAATATCATCACTGCCAAATACTACGACAAAATGATGATATTGCATGGAAATAGAAGAATGTAAGCAAATTTCAATTCTTGATGTAGCCAATCGTTTAGGTATCTCCTTTAAACAAGTTTCTAGCCGTGTCTATGAACATCCTGAACACGATTCATTTCGAATTTTTTCAACTACCAATACTTTTAAATGGTTTTCAAGAGATATTCAAGGTGATGTCATTGATTTTGTTCGACTTGTTAAGGGAATTTCCTTTAAAGAAGCTCTAGCCTTTCTTTCTGAAGAACCTTTTCAAAAAGAAGCTGTTCAAGAAAAAAGAGAGAGACCATTTTATTATCCTTTAAAGAGAGTAGAAGATTCTAACTGCAGTCTGGCTAGATATTATTTAACAGAATGTAGAGGAATTTCAGAAGAAATCGTTCAAAAGATGATTCAACAAGGTTTGATAGCACAAGCTAGCTGGAAAACAAATGAAACTGTTGAACCTGTTATTGTTTTTAAAAGCTTTGATCATCGTTACAAGCTGCAGGCAGCAAGTCTCTAAGGGATTTATAAGAATCACTCTCTTCCTAGAGAGAGGTTAAAAACGATTCTAAAAGGAAGCCATGGACATGTTGGAATATCCTTTGATATTGGTAAACCTAATAGACTGGTCTTTTGTGAATCGTTCATCGACTTAATGAGCTATTACGAACTTCATCAACAAAGTCTATCTGATGTTCGTTTGGTATCTATGGAAGGGTTAAAAAGGTCTGTTGTTGCTTATCAAATTTTACGACTGATAGCTGAAGAAAATCAGAAGTTGGAATTTTTGGATACAGTAATACCTTCAAAGTTATTGCCTTTAATCAATACAATTCGTGATACCACCAGCTATTTTGATAATCATCCTGATTTATTGACACTTGCGGTAGATTGTGATGATGCAGGAAAAGATTTTTCTGATAAGTTATCTCAATCAGGATTTCCTGTTTTCCTGGATTTCCCTGATAATAAATCTGGGAAAGAAAAAGTAGACTGGAATGATGTCCTTAGAGAAAAGAAATCAGATTTACAATTGATGATCGAGAATGCAAAAGAGACATTGAGGAATCAACCAGTAAGAAAAACCTCTCAATGTTTAGAATTGTGATAACAAAATCAAGATGTTTTAGCTAATATTAGAATGAAGGAGGATCGTATATGACCATTATTGAACGCTTAGAAGAAAAGGTCACTAGGCAAGAAAGTAAGGTAGCAAGAGAGACAGAAAAACTCGCTGCTTACAAAGAACAACTGGAGACAGCGATGTTTGCGACGTTCAAAAGGCGTCAAAGCATTAGTCACATGAGTTTTGAAGAAGCTCTTGACCATGCCTTCGGTAGAGAAAGACAATTCGATGAATCTGAATTTAGAAAGGATGAAATGAGTGAATGACAAAAGATTGGAATTTTAATCAACCATTAGAAAGTAAATCAGAAAATCAAGAAGATCCAGATAAAATTGCGGCCTTATTTGGAAATCATCAAGGAGGTAATGATGTAAATTATGAAGCGGCTTTTCAAAAGCGCAAACAAGCACCTGTGACGGAATCAAATTCTAGTTCTAAACCCAAAGTTACAGAGGTTAGAACAGGAAAAGAGACAGATATCACTACAAGTTATCAGCAACATCTTAAAAGACTGATTGCGGATAACAATAGTGATATTCAAAGTAGTCAAAAGAAAATTGAAGAGCTACATACGTTGATTGACACAAAGAATAAAGACAATAAGAAATTGCAGTCCATTTATGATGCGATTTCGGAATTACACTAAGCAGTCCTGATAGGCTGCTTTTTTTGAGAGGTTATAGATGTTTACAACATTTTTTAAGAAAAACCAAGACAATAGTGATGTATTTAAGAAGCTAATTCATAGACTATCTGATATGTCTGTCCAAGATCTTGAAAAAATAGACCGACTGTTAGATATCATTTTCACTCCAGATCAAGGATCAGAACAACTAAAAACAGAAGCAACTTACAGAGAAGAAACTTTGGACGACACATTAAAAGAAGCTAAGAATCAACTTCATAAGGAACAATTGGAGAAGAATTTAGAGAGATTTAGGAAAAACAGTCAATAACGCACCAAAAATGGTGCATTTGCTTTTTCTAAATGTTATAATGGTGGTATCAAATAAAAGGAGTTTGCTATGATTGGAAAGAACATAAAATCCTTACGTAAAACACATGAC
>ERZ1023182.72-NODE-72-length-23006-cov-152.910026_pt1 | contig 23006 bp, 20 predicted proteins | sample MGYA00380437_ERZ1023182 | MGnify/ENA primary metagenome ERZ1023182 (study PRJEB33173, sample SAMEA4830395) | metagenome | study: EMG produced TPA metagenomics assembly of the PRJEB25223 data set...
GCCCACAACAAGCAATCTCCAGCACTTTAGAGATTGATAATGAACGTTGCAATGGATGCGGAGAATGTAAAATTACCTGTTTTGTCGCAGCCATTACACTTAAATAAAAATCTTGAGGCTGTACTAGATAACGACTAAAAATCCCATTTAGGTTAGAATAAACCAAAGATAAAAAGTCGCGGTATTCAGGCTTCTCAAACGAAATGCCAAGGTTTATACCGTCGTTGTCCCTAATGCACAATCAGCAACATTATTGTCAATTATCCGAGGAAAAGTTAAGCCTGATAGCATTATGTATACGAATATCTTTCCGAGTATCTTTCGTAGTTATAATGTGCTTGATGTCAATGAATTTAGCCATTTTCTGCATTAATCACGGCTCGCATTTTACTGAAAATCACAACCACGTAAACGGAATTTAAAATTTTTGGAATCAAGCAAAATGCCATTGACGCAAGTTTAATGGCATTCCGAAAGAGAATAGGGAGCTGCATTTAAAAGAATGTGAATGGCATTTTCACAACAGTGAAATAAAATCTCAAATTTCCATTTTAAAACAATTAGTTAAGGAAGATTTGGTCTGGTTATCTAGCACAGTCCCTAAATTTATTTTACAACAGGATAAAAAGGTTTTCCCCAACTTGGTTCAGAATCATTACGCAACATGATTTTTACCATTGCAGGTACGAATAATGACAGTAATGCACAGGCTTCTTCTAGCTGTTTACGGTTGGTACTACTTTCATAAGTAGCTCCGCCATGTATAAGCTGATTTCTCAATGTGTATAAATGACCAAATACCACTTCCAATACTTCTGCTGTTTTTTGCTCTTCAAATGCAAAATTCGCTTTTTTCTTTGCGGCTGCAAACATTGTTTTCCACTCTTTGCCTGCTAGCAAGGCATTATGTGCATCCCAAAATGGCTGGAATGTGTAAGGCGTATCCAACAATGTTCTCACTGCACCTGGAAATTCATCCCAAATAATTCCATAAAGTAGATGTTCAGAATCCAATTCACAAAGGCGAGTAATAAATTGATGAAATACCTTACGTTCAATTTCTTTTTTACTTAACTCATCGGCATAGGCTGCATTAAAGGCAATCCAAAGTGCGATAAATTTGAAGTCTAAATTCTCTTCTTCATTGGCTTTTTTTAACCAGCTTAATGTGCGATGCATTTTTAAGCGAAAGTTATCGTTAAAGGTATCACGATTTTCTTTGTAGTAATCGTTTAAATTTTCTAATTGTTCTGTCAGTGACATAATAGGCTCCGATATAATCAATATAGAGTTATTGTTATATAGATTGATTTTTTTGTAAACTTCAAAAGAAAACCCATTGGGTAGTTCAATAGGTTTCTTGTTTCTTATTACATACTAGTTTAACCAAGGAAATAACTTTTTTATTTGTTCATTGTTTTGTTTGCGTCTTTCTAATGATGATAAATTCAACCCCCAAATATTAGAAAATAAAGACTCATCTTCATTTATTTCTATTTCTTTATTTTCCTTATTTAATAAAATATGTTTAGGAAATATCATCTCTAATGCATTATTAAATTTCTCCATTACAGATTTTAATTTTAATAAGTGTGATTCTTGAGAGCTGATATCAAAATATTTCATTAACTCATCAACTTTATCTTCATCGTCATTTCTCCAGTTTGAAGCTAAAGATTGTCTAATAGTAAAAAGTTTATCCTTAATTTTTTTATTCTTTTTAATATCTGCCTGTATTGCTTTTTTATACATTACATTCACGAAATCCAGTGATTCATAGATTTCTTGAATACGGTTAATTTCAAGATCTTGCTCTATAAAAAATGCTTTTAATGATTTTCTAAAATAAGAATATTCTTTTTTCATTTTGGAACTATATGCAGAAATTCCTTGATATTCAATACCATAATTATCAAGTTCAGTAGCAATTTCTTCCATAATATCTTCTACATCAGATAAAGGTCTTTGATCGCATTTGTTTAATACGACATAAAGTGTTTTTTTCTCTGAAGTTGCTTCATCTAAAAACTCTAAATCACTTTGTGGAATGGTGCCTGCAGTTACAGGAATAAGCCATATTAATGCCCCAGCTTCTTTAATAAAGTTATCAGCAGTCTCTCTATCTTCATTTGTATGCGATTGTTCTGATGATGACGGGTTATATCCTGGGGTATCTACAAAACATATATGTTTATAACTGAGTTTATTTGTCAGTACCATATAAGGCATAATATCTTTCAAATTAAATCCGAAAGATCTAATAAAGTCATGAGATAGTTTTTTATAAATATTAGGTTCTATTTTTAGCAAATCTATCATTTCTCCTTTTGGACTCGCACCTAATAATCCCACGTTATCACTATTCATTACATAAGTTGGAATTGCAGTTGTTGGTTTAATACCTACAGGTAACTTAACTGAATCATTTTCAAATAAACTACTAATAAACTCTGATTTACCCGCACTAAAACCACCTCCAACTGCAACAACTTTTTTATTATAAAACTCAGGATATGAGCTAATACTTCTTAATTCTTTGCCTATTCTTTGTAATTTTAATAATGCTAAAGCTTCTTCTTTTAATGAAGATTCTTCATTAGCAAATTCCATAAAATCATTTTCTAAAATAGATTCATATTCTCTTACACCTTCGTGAATATAATTAGCTTTCAATAAATGTGCGATAAGATTATTCTTGAAATATAACTCTTCATAATTTTGATTTAATTTTATATGTTTTTCATTAAGTATTTTTAAATCAGATTCTAATTTATCCTTATTTTGAATAGAGTTATCATAATCTTGACTTAACTGAGAATATTTTGAATTAAGAGCGACTAAATCAGATTGTAATTTATCGCCACGCTGAACAGATTTATCATAATCTTGCTTTAACTGGGAATGTGTGGCATTAAGATCAGTTAAATTTGATTGTAACTCCTCGCCTTCCTTGACTGAGTTTATATAATTTTCAGTTGTTTCTCTCAGGTTATTTTCTAATGTTGATAAAGTTATTTCTAACTCATCTAATGATTTTTCTATCGATAAAACTAAAGTTTTCTTTTTAAATATAAAACTTAGTCTTGATTTATCTTGAATAGTATTTCTTATTACTAATAGCTGCTCACGCATTTTTTCACCTTTAATGATATTAAAAATGTATGAAGTCAAATCAATTCACACCATACATATTGTTTTATGTTAATTAATTACAATTTCAGATTTTAATTTTTTAACTTCACAATTAATAGAATTATAAAGCTTAGTATTGACTTCAATATCATTTAAATCAGATAAGGTTTTATTTAAACGACGTGTTAGATCTGTAGTAAGCCTGTTTCCAAGTCTTTGATTGATAAGTGTCTTTCTATAATTCTCTACATAATTAGTAATCATATTACTAACAGATTTTTGTAGATTATTCATATATTCTTCTGATTTACGGATAAAAGAATTTCCATCACTTTCATCAAGCGTAACTCGACGCTCAAAGTCACTTGGCTTAGCATCAAGTTTAAACATCATTTCTGGTAACTTAGAAATAGATTTATTTAATAATTCCTCGATTACTCGTTGTTTTGGTAAATACTGTTTTACTTCAGCGTTAGTATTCAGTTTACCATATAGACGACTCCCAACAACATCAACTACACTATCTTGCCAACCAGATTTAATAGAGCTTGCAAGATAGGAAAGTTGTTCTTCAATTCTTTCTCGAATTTCATCAATAGCGTCGCAAATTGGAGCTGTTCTTACCACCTTAACAATTTTTGTTCTGGAGCGTTCAACATCTTCATAATAGTAACCACTACTTGATCTAAAGAGTCTTTTTACTCCATTCAAAAAACCAGATCTTTCTCGTCTTACACTTTCCGTATAATATTCTGTTTCCGTATCTGTTCCTCTTCCTTCATCAGCGTCAAAGCCTTTAAAAATATCTCTATTTTTATTGCTTAATGCTTCTTCAAGTTGTGAAGAAAAATCTTCAACAGAATGCGTAAAGGTTTCATTAACGTTATTTTCAATATCTTTTGATATTCTCTCTAGCATTGCTTTTCTACGTAAAAGCTGTTCTTCATTTGCAGAATCTAATTCTGAAAGTTGTATTTCAGTCCATTTTTCAATGGCAGAAAGATAATTTCTTAATTGATGTTTATATTTATCGTTAAATGTTCTATCCGCTTTATCTAGGGTTGCTTGTTTATTTTGATTAATGGTATCAATTATTTGATTAATCTTTGTTTTTCCAGTAAGTGCGGCTAATACTTCTTTCGCTTTTTCAGATGAATTAAATATGCTTGGGAAGCTATCAGAAAGGTTATACCAAACAGTTTGTCCTAATTCATCCCATTTATTTTTTTCATCAAAATATTGTAAAAGGGTAAAAGCAATACTTGAAGAACCCACAAACTCGTTAAATTTTACATTTCTTTGATTTAATACTTCGTGTGCTCTTTCTTTAAGAGAACTTGTTACTTGTTCAATTAATAATAAAGGATCGCTAATACTTTCAGAAACAGCAGATTCAATTAAGGTATCATCAAATCGACTACCAATTAAATAACATTCTTGTACACCGCTCGCAGTCATTGCTCCTTCAATAAAGTTACAGTCACTCTCATCTAAAAACTGTGATGTAGGTGAAACAGTTAATACCACATTACAATTTTTTAAGAATTGATTTGTACGCTCTTCGCGAGATTTTACAGGATCGTTCACTCCCGGTGTGTCAATAATCTCAATCCCTTTTAATCCTTCTTCTGGTAAATATAAAATGACAGATTTAGTATAAGGCATATATTTACCATCAGCTCCAACATAGTGTTGTAATTCACTCATTAAAGCATCAGGTGTATTGGCTTCTAGTTGTGTAACTTGTGGCATTTCTCCAGATTTGTTAAGCAGAATAGCTTGCTCATAAGCACCGAGATAAAAATGATCTTTTAATTCTTTTTCGGCGTTTTTTTCTGCTCTTCTTAGAATTTCGTTATCATCCAATACTTTACGAACTGCTTTATTTCTTTCTTTTAATGTAGAAATTTGATCTTGAATTTCTTTTTTTAAAAAGTCCTCATATTTCTTTGCATTTTGTTTAATTTCTGAGATGTCTTCTGGCGTAAAACAATCAATCTCAGCTCGACAGGTTTCCCCATAACGTAAACAAGTCAATGCAGCAGTCATTGGTGTTGCTGCTTTTGGTAGAACATCTCGTCCACCGAAAAATAGCATATTCAATAATGAGCTTTTACCAGCTTTTACGCGACCAATTACACCAATTTTTAAAATACGCTCTTGCTTAATCTCTTCATTGTGCGCCGTTAGCTCCTTTTCTAGCTTACGGCTATCTGTATAATTTGGATTTACATCACTTTCTTCATCAATTTTATAAAGTTTACTGAAGCTTTCTACACGTTTCGTAAAGTCTAAAATATCCATATTGTCTCCTCAATTATAAATAGTTTTTCATTGCTTGCTTTAATGAGCTAATCGCAGATTTTAATTTGCTAATTTCAAGCTCTTGATCTTTAACATTACCTTTCTCTTGTGATGCACGATCAATTTCTTGAATTTTATCTTTAATCTCTTGATCAAAAATTATTTTAATTTGTGCGATTAATTGATTTTTAAAACCATTTAACATTTGTGGTAGTTGTTCCTCAATGCTACTCGCAACTTTAGGTATAATGCTTTCTTCAAATGCTCTTTCAAGTGCATCTTGCTGTTTCATTTCTTGGATTCGTCTTGCTGAACCATCATCTGAACCACCAAAAATATCAGTAATAAAACTTGGTAAAAGTGAAACAACAGCTTGAGCAATAGGGTTTTTAGTCAATAATGATGTGATTATTTTTAAAATTATACCAATTACATCATTATTACTTTGGCTATCTTCTTTGACATTGGTATCAATATTTCTAATATCCAATAAGGTTTGATTCATTTTTCTGTTAATATCTGCTTTCAAACGTGATAACGATTCATTATTCAAACTCATTTGACTTGCATTTCTAGCTGACATTTCTTGCAAAATGCCAGCAAATTGCTCAGTTAATTCAGTGCTTAGTCTTTCTAAATAGCTTTTTACACTGCTGCTTAATGTATTTTGAATCAAACCACCAACTTCTTCAGAAAACTGAGATTGATTACGTTCTAACGTTCTAAGTAAACGTGATTTATTTGTTCTTAATTCTGTTTTAATACGTTCAATAATTAGATTAACATCGTCAAATCGGCGAGATTCAAGGGAGTGCATTTCTCTTGCTTGCTTTTCTTCAAGACGTTCTTTTTGACGCTCAAGTTTGTCTTTTGCAGATTTAATTTCCTCCTCAGTTTCTTGTAAAACTGAAATATTTGAATTTAATGTTTCTATAAATTTTCTACCTTGAGAATGTAATCCATCTGAAAAGATATTCTCAATTAATTTATCTTTATCAATATTATCCAAGATATGTTGTAATGCATTGGTATTTTTCACACTTGATACATAAATTTCATTTTCATAATCTAAATCATTCAATGTATCAGTAATATTTTCACGTACTTCTTCAATAATATCTTCTGAACGTGTATCTACCTTTGTTAGACAGAATGTAAATTCTTTTTCTGTTTGTAATATTTTTTCAGCTTCTTGAATGATATCTCCAGTGATCTCTCCAGAGCCTACTGGGTGGAGTATAACAAAATGAACGCCACGACGAATATATAAATCAATCGCTTTATTATGTCTGTTGTTTGCAGAACCAAATCCTGGCATATCAGCTAGAATGAAAGGTTCGAGTTCTTTTAATTTTTTATTATTTGAATATAACTTAATATAGCTATAATCAAGTTCATCATTTTGATTACCGCTTTCAGCAACAAATTTATCTAATTCAGATAAATTAACTTGAGTTCTTTCAATTATAAAATCTGGATTATTATCATCTAATTTAATTAATTCAGCATATTCTCTCCCTGCTGTATAGCGTAGTTCTGTAGGTAACTTTGTAACTGGCTCTTGCCCAGTAGGGAGAATACCTTTTCTTTTTTCTTTTTTATGATTTGGATCAAGAAAATAATTAATTAATGTGCTTTTACCTGCACTAAATCCACCCACGATAGGAATAATCATTTCTAAATGATTAATATCATCACTGTACTTATCTAATACAGCTATCTCTTCTTCTTTTGTTTCATTATTTAAACTTAACGGTTCAATAATTTCTTTTGCTTGTTGTATGTAATTAAGCAAATTTTCTTTTATTGTCATTTTTTACCTCAATTAATTATTTATAGTTTGAAATATAATTTTGTAAATTAGAAAGCATTTTATTTTGTAACTCATTTGGAGTCACAATCACCAAATGTGGAATCCAATATTGCACTAATGGAATAATTTCTAACTCGTGAATGTTTTTGCAAGAGAGTAGAAGCTCGCCATTTTCTAATTTTCGGATGGTTTCTTGGTTTGGTAGCAAATTACGTCGAGTGAAATAATGGGCAACGGAAGCATCTACTTTGATTACAACTTCACTAATTTGATTGCCGTGAGAAATGCTGTCGCTTTTTTGAATTTCTGAGAGAAATTGTTCATCAGGTTTAAATGTTTTATCTGTTATTTTTAAAAAGTGGATTTGAGTGAAGCAAAAGGTTTTTTGTTTTCCATTTTCAAGTCCGATGAGATACCAAACCCCATTTTTATTTAACAGTACATAAGGTTCAACTTCACGATTTGAGGCATTTTGAGTGCCGAGTTTTTGATAGGTAAATTGCACTATGCAATGTTTTTCAATGGCATTTTGAAGTTGTTTAAATTCTTGTTGGCGATGCTGAATTGTTTCGTAGTGTAATCCTTTAACAGCAATACTTTCATTTAAACTATGTTGAAAAAATTCACGATCTATTTTAGGGAAAAGATCTTGCACACTAGCGAAATGGGCAAATCGTTCAATATCTTCTTTAGTGAACACACCGAGTTGGATGCGGTTTAAACGATAAAAGCGCGGTCCATTTTGTTCCCAATTTAAAAAAACAAGACGTTCGTTTAGATCTTTTTGTAAGGTGCGAATGCCGATAGAAAAGCGTTCTGCTAGTTCATTAATATCAATTTGCCCTGTAGTATTCAATTCCACCAAAATAGAAGCTAAACGTTCAGCTAGTTTTTCGTGTTTGTTCGACATAATTATTCTCTTGATTTCAATATATGCACGTATTTTATGTGAAGTATCTGCACGGTTGATTCGGGCAAAAAAACATTTTGTATAAAATCTCGCTTATTGTAAGAATTTAACTCTTTATTGCAAGATTTTAATTCTCTTTTTATTGGGTAGTGAATGTCTATACTCGTTCCATTCAAAAATGAAATAAAGAAAATGGCGTGAAAGATAAAGTTGAGATAAATAAACAAGTAGGCGCTTCTATTGCAAAATATCGGAAGGCTTCAGGTTTATCACAAGCAAAGGTGGCAGAAATATTGGGATTAAGCAATGATGCCATTTCTAGAATGGAGCGTGGTAGGATTGCATTAAATGTAGAGCGTTTATGTGAATTTGCAACACTGTTTCAATGTCGTGTGTCCGATTTGATCACAGATAGTAGTTTGCAACCATCAGATCAAATTTATCAACTTGATCGATTATTAAATCAATTAGATCATAGGGAAAGAAAAAAATTAATTTTATTGATTGAACAAATGATCGAATGGAAAAATTAGCTGTAGAAAATAAAATTCAATCAGAGCTTAAATTCTTTGCTATTCAAATGTATTTTCCATTATGAAGAAAATAACAAATTTAGTCTGAATATTATCGTATTTTACTAGCCTAAATGGCATTTAGCCTATTGTTCCTTTGATGACGCAAACTTTCAATCTTGTGACTAATTCCACTAAAAGACCTCAAAAACTTACCGCACTTTATTTAATTTCCAAGGCACCAGTTAGAAAATGTGTGTCAGCATAAGTTTTCAACACAAAAAGTGCGGTCAAAATTTTCAAGGTTTTTGTATTTATTACAACAACTAATCCTCTACATACATTACTTCTATTCTATCAATCTCCGCTTGTTCGTAATATTTCCTTGTAATTAAGCTCTTTTTGTCGTTATTTTAAATATGCAAAAGATTGTATAAATATTCTCTATAACTTGAAGGATTAGTTACACAGTCCCCAATTTTCGCTATCATACGCGCTTTCTTATTTCTCGGAATTTTGTATTTATGAATAAATTAAAGATGGCATTGCTTGTTGTTGTCCTTGTGAGTTTATTTGCTTGTACCACAATACATCAGCCGAAAGAGACTGTTAAATCTCGATTTTTAAAGAATAATATTAGCCAAGCTGAATTAAATATCATTATCGTTGTAATAATAAAGAAACTGGGGGAATTTCTCATTTGACGACTTATTTTCCGCTTTCTCGAGAAAGTCGTATGAAAGAGAATTTTGGTTTTTATTTTCAGTTAGATAATGGCAAGGCGATACCTTTTGATCATTCATACACACTGACACTGAATGCGCGTGGTACAAAATTTGAAGTGATTTATGTAGATTTAATCGTGCGATCTCAAAGTTCAATTTACTACAAGAATCAACAAGGCAAGCAAGTAACTTGGTTAAGTTGCAAAGGTGGTTAATTTTATCTAAGCAATGACTTTTTCAAATATCAGTGGTTTTACCATTCTTTAAAAATAATAGATTAAATACGATTTCTATCATTAATATCTATACAACATAAAAATTCATTAAATCTCTCTTGATATTCTCCCTATAATGGTGTTAAATCGCTCACATATTGTGAGGTTATATCTAATTAAAGTTATGTGTCAATTACTCGGAATGAATTGCAATACGCCAACGGATATTGTTTTTTCTTTTGAAGGTTTCCGTCGTCGTGCAGGTTTAACAGATTGCCATTCAGATGGCTTTGGAATCGCGTTTTTTGAAGGACGTGGTGTACGTATTTTTCGTGATAATCAAGCAGCCAGTCTTTCCCCCATCGCAGATTGTATAAAACAATATAATATTAAATCTCTTAATGTTATTGCGCATATTCGTAAAGCAACACAAGGCGAAGTCAATATTGAAAACACCCATCCGTTCATTCGTGAAATTTGGGGACAAAACTGGGTTTTTGCGCATAATGGTAATTTAAAAAACTTACCAGATATGACAGATCATTTTTTACAGCCAATAGGTTCTACAGATTCTGAAGCTGCTTTCTGTTATATGGCTGAATATCTTAAAAATACTTTCCGCAAAAAACCAAGTGAAATGGAAATTTTTGAAGCAATTCAAAAAGTAACAAAAGAACTTGCTCAACACGGTACGTTTAATTTCATTCTTTCTAATGGCGAGTGGATGATTGCACATTGCTCAACAAACTTACATTATGTTATGCGAAAAGCACCTTTTGGCAAAGCTCACCGTATTGATGATGATGGAGTAATTGATTTTAGCTATTATGCAAAAGCAGGAGATAAGGTCAATATCATCACAACATTTCCTTTAACCAAAAATGAATCTTGGACAAAAATGGAAAATGGTGGATTTGTGTTTTTTAAAAATGGAGAGAAAATCGCCGAAGTTATTGGGACGCCAAAAGAAGCGATTGATGATGGTACTTTAGGTAATAGGACAATAAATTCTGCTATTTAAATGTCAATGTAAATAAACTTCCCCTTATTTTTATAAAAGAATTTTATATCTTTTATAAGAATTATAAAAATCAAAAACCTCTAAAAACGAAATAAAAAGGTAAGAATAGAAAATACTATTCTTACCAACTAAATCTTCAATATTTTTATAAAGCAATATTCAAATAAGGAATATGAATATCTAACCAGCGATAATCCAAAGCCCACCTAGAAGATCAAGCATAAAATTGTTTAAAAACAATAAGATAAACATAACGACCATCGGAGAAAAATCAATCATTCCTAATGTAGGTAATAATCGACGGATTGGTTTTAAAAGTGGTTCGGAGAGTTGATAAAAGGCATAACTTATAGAATTATTACCTCGATTAAACCAACTTAAAACAGCCCCAATAAAAAGCACATAGAAAATAGCTAAACCAATGCTTTTCAATACAGTTAATACGCCCAATACTAAGAGTACATTTACTGATAAGCCAAAATAAATAATACCTTTTAACATACCGATAATAAATATTAGCAGTAAAGCAGAAGTATCGATATTTTTCACAGTAGGCGCAATTTTACGCAGAGGTTTTAATACTGGATCAGTCATTTTGACTGCAAATGTTGAAACAGGGTTGTAATAATCCACACGAGCAAACTGCAACCAAGCTCGTAAGATTAATACAAGTGCATAAAGATTAATAATTGATCCGATAAATAATGCGGTTTGGGATAATTCCATCATAACCATCCTTTTCTTCTAAAATAAATATATGGTGTCAGTGCGGCTGCGATCATTAATCCAATTGCCATTGGATAGCCATATTTAAAATGTAACTCAGGCATAAAATCAAAGTTCATACCATAAGTGGATGCAACTAATGTTGCAGGAAGGAACATCACAGAAACAACCGAGAAGAATTTCATAATTTTGTTCTGTTCAATATTGATGTAACCCATTGCAGCTTGCATTAAAAAGTTTACTTTTTGGAACAATGATTCATTATGCGGTTGCAAAGATTCAATATCTCGTAAGATTTCCCGTGCTTGTTCTAACTGGTTTGTTGGTAAGCGAGTTTTGCGAACCAAGAAACCTAATGCACGTTGGGTATCCATCAAGCACAAACGAACTTTAGAGCTGGTGTCTTCTTGTTCCGTGAGTGTATTTAATGCTTCATCAAAGGCTTCATCTTGTTTTCCGTTTAAAATAACGCGACTCAACTCTTCCAAATCTGCATAAACATTTTCAATCACGTCCGCTAATTGCTCAATTTTCGTTTCAAATAAATCCAGCAAAACTTCATAAGAATTACATTCTAACAAACGCTGGCTACGTGAACGCATACGATATAAACGAAATGCTGGTAGCTCGCGATCACGCAACGTAAATAAACGACCATCACGAATAGTAAAAGCGACGCTCGCTAAATCAGCATAATTGTCTTCATCTTCGCAATAAAAAAATGAGTGCAGGTGTAAACCATCTTCATCTTCAAAGAAACGGGCGGAAGCTTCAATATCTTCCAATTCTAGAAAAGAGGCTAAGCTCTGACCTAAGCCTTCTTGTAGTATTTCACGTTCTTCGCCTGTTGGCTCAAGTAAATCAAGCCAAATGGCAGTATTGAGATCAGTTTGGTCTTCGTCAATGCGAACCAAGCGGGAATCATTGATAGCAAACGCGTTGATCATTTCATACTCCTTATAGGATTATGAACAGCTAACAGTGAACAAATTAAAGAAGAAACGAAAGTGCGGTGAAAAATCGCAAAGTTTTCGTTAAGAGATGCCGAAACAACGGTAAATTTACCGGCGAACGCACGCCGATAATAAAAGGCGGGCGTCTAGAGCGATATTCGGTATCGACTATGACTGTCCAAAGTGTGTGTCCTTCTCGTTAAAAAATCGGGCGAATGTTACGCTTGAAAGCGGTGTTCGTCAAGTTTTATCAAAAAACTATGGCAACATTTCGCCCTTATTTGAAAAACTAATCTCTAAAATTATTAAATTGGAATGGCTGACCTAATTCAGCACTTTTTACAAGTTGAATCACTGCTTGTAAGTCATCGCGTGACTTACCTGTCACACGCACTTGTTCGCCCTGAATTTGAGTTTGAACTTTGATTTTAGAATCTTTTACTAATTTAGTAATTTTCTTCGCCATCTCTGTTTCAATACCCTGTTTAAGTTTGATTTCTTTACTATAAAGTTTACCGTGGTGTTCGCTTTCTGCTGGAATATCTAAAGAACTGTGCTCGATACCACGTTTAATGCAAGATCCAATTAAAATCTCAATTAATTGTTCAAGTTGGAAATCAGATTCTGTAGTAATTTTAATCGTTTCATTTTTTTCATTTAATTCAATTACCGCTTCGACACCACGAAAATCATAACGCGTGCTAAGCACACGGTTGGCATTTTCCACTGCATTACGGACTTCGTGTAAAGTAATTTCAGAAACAATATCAAAAGATGGCATAGTCTTCTCCCGTTTTATTAAATTCGATCATTAGCACTTAAAAGGCATAAAAGTGCGGTTAAGTCGGCGAAGTTTACCACAATTTGCGCTTGTTGTTGCACTTTAGGTTTTGCATGGAACGCAACACCTAGCCCCGCCACATTCATCATTGCCAAGTCATTTGCCCCGTCGCCGATTGCAATAGAATGTTGGTAATCAATACCGTATTCCTCTAACAAATGTTGCAATGTTTTAGCTTTATATTGTGCATCAACCACATCGCCTTTAACTAAGCCAGTGAGTTTTCCATCTTCAATATCAAATTGATTTGATGCAGCAAAATCAAGCTGTAATAACGCTTTCAAATAATCCGCAAAATAAGTAAATCCGCCTGAAGCAATTGCGGTTTTCCAGCCATATTTTTGTAAGGTTTGGATAGTTTCGATTAGTCCAGACATTAGCGGTAAATTCTCTCTAACTTGCTGCAAAATGCTTTCTGGCGCACCTTTTAATGTGCTAACTCGACGACGCAAACTTTGCTCGAAATCCAACTCGCCTTTCATTGCGCTTTCCGTAATCGCAGAAACCAGCTCGCCCACACCCACTAGTTTCGCAATTTCATCAATACACTCAATCTGAATTGCAGTAGAATCCATATCCATCACGAGCAATCCAGCTTGAGACAATTTAGGACTGAAATCTAATTTAGCAATATCTACTTCAACACCATTCGCAAATTTAACGAAGTCAGCAACCCATTGCCCTTTCAACAAAACCACAATATTTTGTGCTACCATCCAAACATCAAAAATCTGAAAATTTTGACCGCACTTTTGTTGAAATTTTTCTAGCTTAGTTATGTCCAACTTTATGCCGTATAAGATAAAAGGCTCTCCGTTCTGTATAGGTTCCTCATTAGCCAAAAGTGCGGTAGGAAATTGTGGGTATTTTTGTGTAATACTTTCGAAACATTGAATTTGCATAAAAATCCTGTAAGTTGCTAAAAAATTGAATTACTCTAACTAATGGTAACAAATAATTAAGAAGATTTTATTATGTATGATTGCTTTTAATAACATAGAAAGTGCAATTAATTTTAGAATATTTTATCTGTTATTATATGATATTTATGCTAGATATTTTCATATCCCAATTCTAAAGAAATCTGTTCAGCCGTCTTCCTGATTTCTTGTAAAAAAGCATCTGTACCAAATTTATTGAGTCTATAAATAGACATTGAAACTGAGATAGCGTATTCCACTTGACCAAATGAATCAAAAATTGGGCAAGCAATACAGGTTACGCCTAGTTCATTTTCTTCTCTATCCATCGCATAAGCTGTTTGACGGATTGTTTCAAGTTCAAGTTTTATATCATCTAATTCTGTAATCGTATAACGAGTTAATTTCTTAATTTCCCTTTGATGCGATTGCCAATAATGAGAAAGGTAATCTACTTTTTTTTCATATGCTAAGAAAATTTTTCCCATTGCAGAGCAATATAATTTCAAGTATTGGCCAATATAAGCTCGTGTTTTTAACATTCCATTAGTCGGCTCTAATTTATAGATCATAATAGCATGATCATCTTCCCTTTTTGAGAAATTGATAGTTTCGCCTAATTTCAGATTAAGTTGTTCTAAATAAGGTGAAGCCACGTGAATAATATTCATAGACGACAACACTTTTTGACCAATACTTAAACATTTTATGGTTAATCGATAACTACCAGCAGCATTTGCTGGTTTGACATAACCTTCATTTTGTAATCCTTGTAACAACCGATGTGCGGTACTTTTATTTAAATTAGCAAGTTCTGCTAATTTAGCAAGTGGGCAACCGTTAGGATAATTGCTAAGAATATCTAATAATCGTAATCCTCTGATTAGAGCTTGATTACCTAAGCTTTTTTCTTTTTCCATTTTCACCTCAATATTCATTTCACAATATGAAATATTATCACAAGAAAATAGGATCTAGATCACAAAATCAATAAAATTATTTTAACATATTGATTTATAAATAATTTATTTATTTTACATTTATTGACTGAGCTTTCTTATTTTTGTAAATTATGAAACGTAATTTTACTATATAAAATTAAGAGAGGAAAAAATGAGAGTTTCTTATGATGAATTAAAAAATGAGTTTAAGCGTGTTTTATTAGATCGTCAGCTTACTGAGGAACTAGCAGAAGAATGCGCTACTGCATTTACAGACACAACACAAGCGGGCGCTTATTCACACGGTATAAATCGTTTTCCTCGTTTTATTCAACAACTTGAACAGGGAGATATTGTACCCAATGCAATCCCTACAAAAGTATTAAGTTTAGGTTCTATAGAACAGTGGGATGCACATCAAGCAATAGGCAATTTGACTGCCAAAAAAATGATGGATAGAGCAATAGAGTTAGCTTCACAACATGGCGTCGGTGTAATAGCACTTCGTAATGCTAATCACTGGATGCGAGGAGGATCTTACGGTTGGCAAGCGGCTGAAAAAGGTTATATCGGGATCTGTTGGACAAATGCATTAGCGGTAATGCCCCCTTGGGGAGCTAAAGAATGCCGTATAGGGACGAATCCATTAATTATTGCAGTTCCTACCACACCAATCACTATGGTGGATATGTCTTGCTCAATGTATTCCTATGGAATGTTAGAAGTCCATCGTTTAGCTGGTCGTCAAACCTTTGTTGATGCAGGTTTTGATGATGAAGGAAATTTAACTCGTGATCCCTCTATTGTAGAAAAAAACCGTCGTTTGCTGCCAATGGGATTTTGGAAAGGTTCTGGTTTATCTATCGTGCTGGATATGATTGCAACCTTACTATCGAATGGTGAATCGACAGTTGCTGTAACTGAAGATAAAAACGATGAATACTGTGTTTCTCAAGTGTTTATCGCCATTGAAGTAGATCGCTTAATTGATGGTAAAAGCAAAGATGAAAAATTAAACCGCATTATGGATTATGTAAAAACAGCAGAACGATCTGATCCAACTCAAGCTGTTCGCCTACCTGGTCATGAATTTACCACTATTCTTTCAGATAACCAAGCTAATGGTATTCCAGTAGATGAACGAGTTTGGGCAAAATTAAAGACGTTATAACAGCAATATGTTTCCAGTAAAACGCCATAATATAAAACGAATCACATTTGTGATAATCAATTGGAGGTGTAATGATGAGATCTCTCGCCCACTTTATTAACAAAGCACTAGAGATACTTTGTATTTCTATTTTAGCCTTGATGTCCATTCTAGTGTTTTTGAATGTCGTTTTACGCTATGGATTTAATAGTGGTATTAGTATAACTGAAGAAATTTCTCGTTATCTCTTTATTTGGCTGGCATTTTTAGGTGCGGTGTTAGCTTTCAATGAGAATCAACACGTTAGTGTCACTGTTTTGGTAAACAAGCTGCCTCCATTTGGTCAAGCTATACTTAAATTTATTACAGATATGATGATGCTGATTTGTTGCTATCTCATCATTGAGGGCAGTTGGATTCAATTTCAGCTTAATCTTAATAATTTCGCTCCTATTTCTGGATTACCTCAGGGACTAACTTACTTTGCAAGTGTAATCGCAGGCATTTTAGTTAGCGCAATACTGATTACTCGCTTAATAAGCACAATATTCTTTATATTCAGAGGAGAAGTAAAATGACAGTGATTATTTTTCTTTCCGTCTTGCTTGGTACCATTATTCTTGGTGTACCTGTTGCCTTTGCCTTGCTAATTTGTGGAATAGCACTAATGCTCCATCTAGACTTTTTTAATGCACAAATACTTGCACAACAACTTGTCAGTGGCGCAGATAGTTTTTCTCTAATGGCTATTCCCTTTTTTATCCTTGCTGGTGAAATAATGAATGAGGGAGGACTTTCTAAACGTATTATTGATTTACCTATGAAACTTGTAGGTCATAAACGAGGAGGGCTGGGATTTGTTGCTATTTTAAGTGCAATGATTATGGCAAGCTTATCTGGTTCGGCTGTTGCTGATACTGCTGCTGTAGCTGCTATGTTACTACCAATGATGAAAACCACAGGATATCCAATACATCGTTCTGCTGGTTTAATCGGCACTGCTGGTATCATTGCTCCTATAATTCCTCCATCAATTCCTTTTATTGTCTTTGGTGTTGCCAGTGGTGTATCTATCACTAAATTATTTTTAGCAGGTATTTTCCCTGGTGTGATTATGGGATGTTGCCTAGCTATTTTATGGCGGTGGCAAGCTAAACGCCTTAATTTAATGACATTTTCAAAAGCAACGAAACAAGATCTTTGTTTTTCTTTTAAAAATAGTGTTTGGGCATTAATGCTACCAGTAATCATTATAGGAGGATTTCGTTCAGGTATATTTACACCTACTGAAGCTGGTGTAGTTGCAACATTTTATGCATTAATTGTTTCTCTCTTTATATATCATGAATTACCCTTAAAACATTTGCCAAAAGTATTGTTAGCTGCAGCAAAAACTACCGCAGTGGTTATGTTTTTGGTTGCCTCAGCTAATGTAACTGGCTACTTAATTACTGTTGCTGAACTTCCCACAATGCTGACAATATTGCTTGAACCTTTAATTGAAAATCCAACAATTTTACTTTTGGTCATTATGCTTGCTGTATTTGTGATAGGAATGGTAATGGATTTAACACCAACAGTCTTAATTTTAACCCCCGTTTTAATGCCACTTGTGGAAGAAGCTGGAATTGATCCAGTTTATTTCGGCGTATTGTTTATCTTAAATACCTCAATTGGCTTAATTACACCGCCCGTGGGCAATGTGTTGAACGTTATCACTGGAGTATCAAAGCTTCCTTTTGATCAGGCTGCGAAAGGTATTATGCCCTATTTAGGGATGATGATTATGTTATTACTTACCTTTATTTTTATTCCAGAACTAATTTTAATGCCACTACAATGGATCCAGTAAAACAGACTTTCTTAACACAAGGAGACTTTTATGAAACTTTTCAACTTCAAAAAGCTTAGCATGCTAATCGCTGGTTTTACGTTAGTTACTTCTCCAGCATTAGCTGAAATATCACTACGTTTTGGCTATGAAGCGCCACGCTCAGATAGCCAACATAGTGCGGCTAAAAAATTTAATGATCTTTTGATGAAAAAAACGAAAGGTGAAATCAAACTAAAATTATTTCCCGATAGTACTTTAGGTAATGCACAAACAATGATTAGTAGTGTAAGAGGAGGAACAATTGATCTTGAAATGTCTGGATCACCAAATTTTACAGGATTAGAACCTAAATTAAATGTCATTGATATTCCTTTTATTTTTAAAGATCGTGAACACGTTTATAAAGTATTAGATGGCGAGGTGGGACAGAATTTATTAAAAGACTTAGAGAAACAAGGATTAAAAGGCTTAGCATTTTGGGATGTAGGTTTCCGCGCATTTTCAAATTCTAAACAAACAGTAACAAAACCTGAACATATTAAAGGGTTAAAAGTACGGACAAATCAAAATCCGATGTATATTGAGGCATTCAAATTACTAGGAAGTAATCCTGTTCCAATGCCATTAGCAGAACTTTACACAGCATTAGAAACTCGAGCTGTGGATGCGCAAGAGCATCCGATTGGAATTTTTTGGTCTTCAAAACTCTATGAAGTACAAAAATATTTAAGTTTGACTAATCATGGCTATACACCTCTCATTGTTGTGATGAATAAAGCAAAATTTGATTCACTTTTACCAGCTTTACAAACAGCTATTATAGAAGCGGCTAAAGAAGCTGGACAATTCCAACGAGATCTTAATGTAAAAAACGAACAAAATATTATTAGTAAATTACGTAAACAAGGAGTTGAAGTCATTGAAAAAATCAATACAGAGCCCTTTAAAACCTTGATTGAAGAAAAAGTTCGCAAAAGCTTTATTGAAAAACATGGCGATGATTTATTGAAGAAAGTAGATGCATTATCGGAATAGTCAATAGGCTGGATTTTACATAATAAAAATCCAGCCCATAAAAAACTAAGGAGAATATATGCATTACTATCTTGGTATTGATTGTGGTGGTACGTTTATAAAAGCAGCGATTTTTGATCAAAATGGTACATTACAAAGTATTGCACGCAGAAATATTCCTATTATTAGTGAAAAACCCGGTTATGCTGAACGGGATATGGATGAATTATGGAATCTTTGCGCGCAAGTTATTCAGAAAACTATAAGACAAAGTAGTATTTTGCCTCAACAAATAAAAGCTATTGGCATTTCTGCACAAGGTAAAGGTGCGTTTTTTTTAGATAAAGATAATAAACCATTAGGGCGAGCAATCTTATCATCTGACCAACGGGCATGCGAAATTGTGCAATGTTGGCAAAAAGAAAACATACTACAAAAATTTTATCCTATCACACTCCAAACTCTTTGGATGGGACATCCTGTCTCGATTTTACGCTGGATAAAAGAAAATGAACCCAGTCGATATGAGCAAATTCATACGATTTTAATGTCTCACGATTACCTTCGATTTTGTTTAACTGAAAAATTATATTGTGAAGAAACAAATATTTCTGAGTCTAATTTTTACAATGTGCGAGAAGGAAAATATGACATTCAGTTAGCTAAGTTATTCGGTATAACAGAATGCATAGATAAATTACCTCCAATCATTAAATCAAATAAAATTGCAGGATATGTAACCTCCAGAGCAGCAGAACAATCTGGTTTGGTAGAAGGAATACCTGTTGTTGGAGGATTATTTGATGTGGTATCCACTGCATTATGCGCTGATTTGAAGGATGATCAACATCTTAATGTTGTATTAGGGACGTGGTCTGTTGTTAGTGGGGTGACCCATTATATTGATGATAACCAAACAATTCCTTTTGTGTATGGCAAATATCCAGAAAAAAATAAATTCATTATTCATGAAGCAAGTCCAACATCAGCAGGTAATTTAGAGTGGTTTGTAAATCAATTTAATTTGCCTAACTATGATGACATTAATCACGAAATTGCAAAACTTAAACCCGCAAGTAGCTCAGTCTTATTTGCACCTTTTTTATATGGCTCTAATGCTAAGTTAGGTATGCAAGCAGGGTTTTATGGAATTCAATCTCATCATACCCAAATACATTTACTCCAAGCAATTTATGAAGGTGTGATATTTAGCCTAATGTCTCATTTAGAAAGAATGCAAGTACGTTTTCCTAATGCAAGCACGCTTCGCGTAACTGGTGGACCAGCAAAATCAGAAGTTTGGATGCAAATGCTTGCGGATATAAGTGGTATGAGACTAGAAATCCCTAATATTGAAGAAACTGGTTGCTTAGGTGCAGCATTGATGGCGATGCAAGCCGAAAGTGCGGTTGAAATTTCTCAAATATTAAATATTGATAGGAAAATATTTTTACCTGATAAAAATCAATATAGTAAGTATCAGCATAAATATCATCGCTATTTAAAGTTTATTGAAGCATTAAAAAATTTAGACTAAAAAAGGAAAAGTTATGAAAAAACATAAAATCGGTATTTATGAGAAAGCATTACCGAAAAATATTACTTGGCAAGAGCGTTTATCTCTCGCTAAAGCATGTGGCTTTGAATTTATTGAAATGTCTATTGATGAAAGCAATGACAGATTATCTCGTTTAAACTGGACAAAATCAGAAAGAATAGCTCTACATCAATCTATTATTCAAAGTGGAATAACTATCCCCTCTATGTGCTTGTCGGCTCATCGTCGCTTCCCTTTTGGTAGTAAAGACAAAAAAATTCGTCAAAAATCCTTTGAAATTATGGAAAAAGCCATTGATCTTTCGGTGAATTTAGGCATTAGAACCATACAGTTAGCAGGTTATGATGTGTATTACGAAAAACAAGATGAAGAAACAATCAAATATTTTCAGGAGGGTATTGAATTCGCTGTAACTCTTGCTGCATCAGCTCAAGTTACTCTTGCGGTCGAAATTATGGATACGCCTTTTATGAGTTCTATTTCTCGTTGGAAAAAATGGGATACCATCATTAATTCTCCGTGGTTTACCGTTTACCCAGACATAGGAAATTTAAGTGCTTGGAATAATAATATTGAAGAAGAACTTACATTAGGCATAGATAAAATATCAGCTATTCATTTAAAAGATACTTACCCCGTCACTGAAACAAGTAAAGGACAATTTAGAGATGTACCTTTTGGTCAAGGATGTGTTGATTTTGTTCATTTTTTTAGCCTATTAAAAAAATTGAATTACAGAGGTGCATTCTTAATTGAAATGTGGACAGAAAAAAATGAAGAACCCTTATTAGAAATTATTCAAGCTCGTAAGTGGATAGTTCAACAAATGGAAAAGGCAGGATTATTATGTTAGCACAATTAAAAAAAGAGGTTTTTGAAGCCAATTTAGCATTACCCAAACATCATTTAGTGACTTTTACTTGGGGTAATGTTTCAGCAATTGATCGTGAAAAAAATTTAGTCGTCATTAAACCATCTGGTGTAGATTATGATGTAATGACAGAAAATGATATGGTTGTCGTAGATTTATTTACAGGAAATATTGTTGAAGGCAATAAAAAACCTTCTTCTGACACACCAACTCATCTTGAGCTTTATCGACAATTTCCTCATATTGGTGGTATTGTTCATACACATTCTCGACATGCCACAATTTGGGCTCAGGCTGGCTTAGATATTATTGAGGTGGGAACTACACATGGCGATTATTTTTACGGTACGATTCCTTGTACCCGTCAAATGACAACAAAGGAAATAAAAGGTAATTACGAATTAGAAACTGGAAAAGTGATTGTCGAAACTTTTCTTTCGAGAGGAATTGAACCTGATAATATTCCGGCGGTATTAGTGCATAGTCATGGCCCATTTGCTTGGGGAAAAGATGCAAATAATGCGGTACATAATGCCGTTGTTTTAGAAGAAGTTGCTTATATGAACTTATTTTCTCAGCAACTTAATCCTTATCTATCTCCTATGCAAAAAGATCTATTGGATAAACATTATCTACGCAAACATGGTCAAAATGCCTATTATGGTCAATAAATTAAAGACAGAATTATACTGCCTTCCTCATATTATTTAAGGAAAAACGATGGGAAAACCTTTATTACAAGTCGCTCTTGATGCCCAATATTTAGAGACTGCATTAGTTGATGTAAAACAGATTGAACATAATATAGATATTATTGAAGTCGGAACAATTCTTGCATGTTCAGAGGGAATGCGTGCAGTGCGAATATTACGTGCGTTATATCCTAATCAAATTCTTGTTTGCGATCTTAAAACAACAGATGCAGGTGCTACTTTAGCAAAAATGGCATTTGAAGCTGGGGCAGATTGGCTTACCGTATCAGCAGCAGCTCATCCAGCAACAAAAGCAGCTTGCCAAAAAGTAGCAGAAGAATTTAACAAAATTCAACCTAATCTTGGTGTACCAAAGGAAATTCAAATTGAACTTTATGGTAATTGGAATTTTGATGAAGTAAAAAACTGGCTTCAACTTGGTATCAAACAAGCCATCTATCACCGTTCAAGAGATGCCGAATTATCTGGTTTAAGTTGGTCAAATCAAGATATTGAAAATATAGAAAAATTAGATTCATTAGGTATCGAATTATCTATTACAGGAGGTATTACTCCTGAAGATCTCCATTTGTTTAAAAATACAAAAAATTTGAAAGCGTTTATTGCAGGTAGAGCATTAGTTGGTAAATCAGGTCGAGAGATAGCAGAGCAATTAAAACATAAAATAGGGCAATTTTGGATATAAAGGCAGAATAGTATAAAATAGCTGCCACCTAATTTTCACATAGTAACCTTGCAAGATATTGTTACAAGTATTTGCACTCACTTTCGGTCAAGATTAGGAAAATAACAAAATATTCACAGGAGAACAAAATGGCAACTCGTAGACAATTAGCCAATGCAATTCGTGTCT
>ERZ1023182.75-NODE-75-length-21860-cov-12.837698_pt1 | contig 21860 bp, 25 predicted proteins | sample MGYA00380437_ERZ1023182 | MGnify/ENA primary metagenome ERZ1023182 (study PRJEB33173, sample SAMEA4830395) | metagenome | study: EMG produced TPA metagenomics assembly of the PRJEB25223 data set...
ATAGTTTTCAAACTTTGAGCGGGGGGTCGCTTGACATTTTACCACTAGACTTTTTTCAAAAACTAGATACTAGTCTATCAAAAGTAGGAAAGGGTTTCAAGAAAATTGATTGGAAATTTTTTGAAAATCATAGAACTATTAGCTAATCTCTAGTATTGAAAAGACTGGATAGCTTCTTTCAACTCATCTTGTAAACTATTTCTCTGGTCAAGTTGGACATAGACTTCCACTAGACAGGATCTAATGTTGGAAAATTTGTAAAAATTCTCCCTTTCTTCTATCGGAAAATCAACAGTTTTTATCCAAGAAGCTACTTGTTCTTGCGCTAACTTCCCTTGTAAAATAGGTTCATAGATCACTCTTGCTAAACGCCAATCCTCATCATCTATAAAGCGAATCGACATTCTTTTAAATAATTGGCCAAGTATCTCAAATACTTCATGAACTCTGTTTTTAGGAAAGCCCGGATGACAAACCACCTCTGTCAGTAAATCGGCTCCATGTGCAAAAGCATGAACCCAACCATACTGACTTGAAAAAACCCTTGTATCCTTTTCTTTTGAAAGATAGTGCAAGCCTTGATTTGAAAGGTCATCACGAATTTCTGGAGAAGGATTTCCCAAATGATCAAACAACCACTGGATTTCCTCCTGGTTATAACTTGGTTTTTCTTCTGTTATTTTTCTAAGTAACTCTTGATACATGCTCAATACCTCTATATTTCTAGCAACTGTTCAAAAAGCTGTCCTTAAATGACTTTACCAATTTGTAAAATTAAGTTAAAAAGAAAAAGACATTTATATTCAGAGAAACAGCACATTTCTGAAAAGATATATAAATGATTTATTCCATATTACAACAAATAAACTTGTAATGATAGAGCCTTATCACAAAAATCACATTCCTGTCTCAAAAATTGCGAAAAACTAGTTATAATAAAGTGAAATAAAAACTATACAAATTGATTAGGGAATTTAAAACAATTTCTAACAATATTTTAAAAACTGAACCGTACTATTTCAACTTCCATAAATTACAATATTGATAGGCACAGTTCCCATACCTGTCCAAATTCGAATAACGTTTAGTATAAATTAGAATATGACTACAACATCACAAATAATTAGACTATCTATAATATCTACGATGTAACATATACATAGGAAGCACCGTTATCAAGAGCGCCAAGGCTATCAACCAAATAAGATGAAGATACAAACCTGTCACCTCACCTCCCCATATAATACGAATCATGCGAGTAGCATGATACAAGGGAGAAAACCAAGTCAAATCACCAAGTATTGGGGGCAAGGAAGTAATGGGAAAGAAGGTATCTGAAAACATATAAAGAGGACGAATTACCAAAACATTGTAGTAATTCAGAAATTCCCTAGACGGCGCCAAGTAGGTAAAGATTAGTCCCAAAACACCAAACAAATAACCAACTATAAATAAAATCAGAGGAATCAATAACATCAAGACATGAAAATGCGCTGTGATAAGCATAGAAATCAGCCAAAAAATCCCACCGAAAATCACTGCACGAATACCTGCCCAGATAGCCTGACCCACCACAATATCACTCGTATTGATTGGCGTCATAAACATAGCATCATAAGTCTTTTCAATCTTATACTGGATAAAGGCATTGACCGTTGTTTCTGCGGTGGCCGCAGACATGGCAGTCGCAGCAATTAAACCTGTAATAACAAAATCACGGTAGAGCATACCGTTAACATGCGTCAAATAGGCACCAACTCCAAATCCCATTGCTAAAAGATAAAAAAGGGGGTCGATAAGGTTGGGGACAATTGAAATTTTAAATAAATTTCTAAAACTCATGTAGCTGCGTACCACAACGTGTCCGATGGACTGAAATGATAACTTAAACATGCAAGTCCTCCTTCTCTGTCCCAGTCAACCCCCAAAAAAGCGTCTCAAGGTTGTCAGAATCATACTTGATGAGCAAGTCTTCTACAGTTCCTTCTTCTTTGATAGTCCCTTGGTGGAGCATCAGCACCCTATCTGTCAAATATTCAATCTCATTCATATAGTGGGAAGTAATAATGATAGAAACACCTAATTCCTTCAACTCCAAAAGTTTATCCCAAATAATATTGCGGGATTGAATGTCTAAACCAACTGTCGGTTCATCTAAAATGATAATATCAGGCCGATTGATGAGAGCTCTTGCCAAGACAAGACGTCGTCGCATCCCACCCGACAGCTGATTCACCATCTTTTGCGCATGTTTGCTCAGTTGAACAAAATCCAAGAGAGAATCGATTCTCTTCCTAAGTTCGACAGATGAGATACCATAGCATAGACCGTGAGCAAAAAGATTATCATAAACATTCAAGGTCATGTCCAGCATATCCTCCTGCCCTACAATACCCAGACAAGATTTACTCTTACGACGATTGGTTTCAATATTTTGCCCCAAGATATCAATCTCTCCTGAGGAAATTGAGGTCAGTGAGTAAATCATCTTTAAAGTGGATGTTTTGCCAGCACCGTTGATTCCCAAGATACCCAAACACTCTCCTTCTCCCAATTCAAAGCTAATTCCCTTGACAGCTTCATAAGAACCATATTGCTTTTTTAGATTTTTAACACTTAACTTCTTCACTCTTTCTTTCCCCCACAAATAGAGCATGTTGGATACTTTGTTAATTCATCTCACTTTTGAAAAAATGTTGAGAATGTAATCTTAAGATTAACGTCCTTCAACTGTGGATACTGCTGCAATTACTTTTGTAATTTTACCTCCATTTAAACTCAGACAATAAAATTTAAAATATTCTCTAGTAAAACATTTTTTAAATCTATTTTTCTTGTGCTTTAATTATAGTATAATAAAAGATAGAAAATCATCGATATATGAAATTTGGAGAAAATTTTTATGGAACCAGATATTTTCATCATCACAAAACTCTTATCAGACCCTTCTCGGATGCACATTTTAGATATTCTAATGGATGGAAAAGCTCACACGGTTAACGAAATTGCCAGCTTTACCAAAATCAAGCAACATACTGTCAGCTATCACCTCAAATTACTTACCGAAGCGCAGGTAACCACTCTACAAACCTATGGACGTTTTCATTATTATTCTTTAAAAAGTGCTGCCATTGCAGAAATGCTGGAATTTCTCAGCTTCTACTCTCCTCAGCGTGATGTCAAAAGTTATAAACAACACATTCACAAAAAGGAATTAAAGGTCGCTCGCACCTGCTATGACCATATTGCTGGTGAGCTTGGCATTTCCATTACCAATTATCTCTTGCAAGAAAATCTCCTCAGCGAATCAGAAAAAGACTTCCAACTCACTGAAGCTGGGAAGTCTTATTTCCAAAGAAAATTACACATTGATACGGATGAATTGAAAAAGAAAAAACGGAAATTTTGCCCTAAATGTTTGGATTGGAGCGAACGTAAAAATCATGTCGGCGGAGCTCTCGGCAATGCTCTTTTAGAATTTTTCAATGAAAAACAATTGGTCATCCCTGCACAAACGCCACGTTCACTTACCATTACAGAGAAGGGCAAAGAATTCCTCGAAAAGGAATGGGGGATTTAAACATGGACTTTTAAGCAAATAACTGTCCATACCCATTCTATAACAACCTCTCTATTCCCCTACTCTCCCAACTCAGCACTATAGGCGATAATCTGGTCAACTGTGTCAGACAAGAATTGGATGGTATCACGGAGTGGTTTGTCTGTTGAAATATCAGCACCGATAATCATGGCTGACTCAAGCGGTGTCTTGCTGCCACCTGATTTAAGGAGATTGAGCCAGTCTTCAGCTCCAGTTTCTGAGTTTTTAAGATGGAGGTAACCTGCAGTCGAGATGACTAGTCCTGCTGAGTAAGTGTAACTATACAAGCCCATGTAGTAGTGAGCTTGGCGCATCCAAGTCAGAGTTGCATCGTCGTCGATTTCAATGGCATCGCCCCAAAAATCTGTCAAAACTTCCTTCATAATGCTGTTGAGCTTGCTTGCTCCAAAGGTCTCCCCTTCTTCAATCAATGTATACACCTTACGCTGGAAGACGGCTTCCAAGAGGTGGGTGATGAAATTATGGAAGTAGGTGTCTGTCAAGCGATGAGCCAGAGCGAAGCGTTTTTGACGTGGGTCATTAGACTGGTTCTCTAAGTAATCACTGAGTAGCAATTCATTGAAGGTTGACGGTGCTTCAACATAATAGGTCGACATGTGGGCGTTGAAATAGCTTTGGTGATTGTCTGAAAAGATGAATTGACCAGAATGCCCGATTTCATGAATCAAGGTATAGACATCGCTCAAACGGCCTGTCCAGCTCATGAGTACATAAGGGTGTACGCGATATGGGTCCGCCGCATAACCACCGGAATCCTTGCCACTGTTAGCAGCAAAGTCCACCCAGCGCTCTTCTTGGTAACGAGCAACTTCCTGACAATATTCTTGCCCCAAAGGTTCTACCGACTTCATGACCAAATCATAGGCATCGTCAATAGTCACTTCAGGATTCAGGGCGCTGTCCAAGTCCAATTTCCAGTCTGCAAAGGTCATCTTTTCAAGACCATTTACCTTGGCAACATGCTTGAGGTATCTCTGAGCGACTGGTGCAAAGTCCTTCATGATGAGGTCAATCTGGCGGTCAAACATGACACGGTCCACTTCTTGTTCAGCTAGAAGATAGTCAAAGACAGAGTCGTATCCCTTCATATCAGCCAAGAGTTTTTCAGACTTGACCTGAGCCAGATAGGCTGCTGCAGCCGTATTTTGGTGCTTACGAAGTCCCTCTGAGAAGGAACGGAAGGATTTCTCACGAACCTCAGCATCCTCGTGATTTTGGTAGAAATTCTCATAGGTGACAAAGCTGTTTTTGTAGGTCTTGCCATGGGCTTCAAAGTCAGCCATTTCAAAATCCCCAGCTCGCATCTTAGTATAAATGTCCTGCGGACTGTAGAAAACTTCACCGAGATTGGTCAAGGCCTTCTCCACATCAGCCCCTAGATAGTGGGCTTTTTTGATTTTGGCCTGACGAATAGCTGCCGTCAAGTGAGGCAATTCACCCAAACGGTCCAAGACTTCCTCATCTGCTGCCACCAAGGCATCGTCAAGGTCAAGGCTACGCTGGCATCTGTTTCAAATTCCATCCCAGCTTGGGCAATATTGGCAAATTCGTCATTGCTATAGTCCGTCGTCTGAGGCATAAAAGCATAGTTGCCAATATGGCTCATCTGAATGTAGATCTGTTCCAATTCCGCAAAGGCCTTCTCGAAATCCTCAAAAGTGTGAAGATTGCCCTTGTAATCACGGCTAAACTGGTTGATGTCTTCGCGAGCTTTCTCGATTGCACGCAAGAAATCCTCACGGTCTTGGTATAGGGCTGTTAAGTCCCAGAGTTCCTTCTCTGGAAATTCTGAACGGTGTTTTTGTTCCATTTTCTTCCTCTTATTTCTCTAATTCTACTAAAACACTAAGGGCTGATAAGGCGTAAAGCGGTGCTGTTTCTGCTCGCAAAATACGAGGACCTAGGCCTGCCAAAACGGCTCCCTTAGCTTCAAAACTTTCGATTTCTGCAGGTGAGAGACCGCCTTCTGGACCAAAGATAAAGAGCAGTTTGGCTCCTGTTTCAAGACCAGTGACTGCTTGCAGAAGCGCAGCGGCTTCTCCTTCTTTAGCTGATTCTTCATAGGCTACTATGATAGAGTCAAACTGGTCCAGCTGAGCTAGAAAATCTGCTTTTTTCTCGAAAAGTTTAATACTTGGTACAATATTACGCTTGCTTTGCTCGGCTGCTCCAAGGGCAATTTTTTCTAGTTTTTCAACTTTTTTACCCAATTTCTTGCCATCCCACTTGGCAACTGACCAGTCTGCAGGAAAGGCCCAGATTTGGCTAGCACCCAGTTCGGTTACTTTTTGAGCGATGAACTCCAGCTTGTCTCCCTTGGGAAATCCAGATGCGATGGTCACTTGGACTGGTAGTTCCACATTGTCATTTAATTCTTGGACCAACTCAAACTGACGATTTTCCATATCCAGCACGCGCGCCAAGCGCTTGATGCCATCATCAAAGACTAAGGTAACCTCATCCTCTTCTTTCAAGCGCATAACCTGAAACATATGCTTACTGGTTTCCTTGTCCTCGATAGTGACAGGAGAGATAGCACTGCCTTTTACAAAATACTGCTGCATGCTAGCCTCCAATCACACCAGAGATATCCTTGGTTTTCTTAAAGACACAGGTATTCCATTCCCCTTGAACCATGTGAGTTTCGAGGAAAAATCCAGCTGATTCAGCCGACTCGCGCACCATGTCCCACTTATCCTTGATAATGCCACTCATGATCAGGTAGCCTTCGTCCTTGACCAAACGATAGGCATCGTCTATTAGATGAATGAGGATATCCGTCAAGATATTAGCCACAATCACATCTGCCTCAATTTCCACACCCTTAAGCAAATCTCCAGCCGCTACATGGATATTTTCCATGCCAGGGTTGAGCTCAATATTTTCCTGAGCCACACGAACCGCCACATCATCCAGGTCATAGGCGAAAATTTCTTTAGCCCCCAGAAGCGAGCTGGCAATAGAGAGAACCCCTGAGCCAGTCCCCACATCTAGCACCGTTTCGCCACCACGAAGAACCTGTTCCAAGGCAAAAAGGCTCATCTTGGTAGTTGGGTGGGTTCCAGTACCAAAAGCCATGCCAGGATCCAGCTTGATAATTTTTTCTCCCGCAGTCGCCTCATAGTCTGTCCAAGAGGGAACAATGGTCAAATCATGAGTGATACGAGCTGGCTCATAGTATTTCTTCCAGTTGTCTGCCCAGTCTTCCTCAGCCAAGGCAGTCGTACCTATTTTTAACTCTCCCAAATCCATAAAATCCGTCAATTCTGATATGCGAGCCTGCAAGTCCGCCTCAACCACTGTCACATCCACCGTGTCAGGGTAGTAGGCTGTCACTACGATTTCTTCTTGCTGCTCCACCTCTGGGAAAATCTCGCCGAAGCGGTCCACATTTCCCACATAGTCCATACTGTCTTCGATTGCGACTCCTTGCGCTCCCAGCTCAATCAAGAGATTGGAAACCAATTCCTCCCCCTCACGCTTCACTGTAACTTTTAACTCTTGCCATGTTTCCATCATTAAGATACCAAGCCCGTAAAACACAAAACCAAAATAGGAAATTCTCTGAAGACGCTTGTGTCTAAGAGAAGTTTATCTTTTTGGCACAGTGTTTAGGGCGGGTTCAGTTTAGAAATTTAACTGAACCATCCTTTCTAATCACTTACTTTTAAATAATCTTTTAATCTCTCTTGCAACTGAGGCACAACTTGACTGGAACTAAGAAATTCCTCAACATTCATCAGCTGATAGCCCTGTCCTTCATCTCCAAATACGATACTGTCAAACTGGTTCTGTGTCAACTGACCAACTAGAAAAACGGACTGTTTATCTGCAAAAAGCATACTTGGGTAAACCTTACTCCAAAGCAGACAATCTTCAGTCAGATGAATGCCCAGTTCTTCATAAACTTCACGCGCTGCGCACTCAAAAGGACTTTCATCACCTTCACGTCCACCCTCTTATGTCAAGTAAATGACACTATTTTTCTACACTGAAAACACCCTTATTATACCACAAAGCTACTTTTCAAGAAAGAGACTTGCTATTACACAAGTCTCTCATTAGGTTATTTATAGACGACTGTAAAAGAACCTTGGCCATTGACGACAATCCTCTCGATATGAGTGTCAACTACTTCTCTGGTCAATTTCTTGTCAAATGCTATATTTTCCCTACCAACTACCTTTAATTGTTCTTCTATTTCCATTATAGAATTATCTAAGTTCTGACGTTTTTCCATGTAAGTTTCTCTTGTCATCAAGCCCTCTTTATAGTCTTGAAAATGAGAAACCTTTTGAGTTTTCAGCCGTTCAACTTCTCTTATAAGATTCGTTTTTGATAGCTTTGGAGAGTTCATCGGCAACCGAGACTTTAATTCTTTCTCGATAGCCTCTTCTATTCTATCTATCCGACAGGACTTCATATTCTGGCCTTGGCTTCTACAATAACAACAATAAAAATAATTATTGTTGTTATTGTGGCTATATCGAAGGAGACGATGCCCACAATGTTCACAGATAACTAAGCCTCTCAATAAAACTTCTTCTGGCTGATTACAAGCCTGACTTTTCGTCCCACTAATGCGAGAGGTAAGTGATTGTTGAGCTTTGTCAAAGTCCTCACTTGATACAATTGCCTCATGATTATTGTCAAGACGTTCCCACTCTGATTCAGGCCGCCGAATCTGCTTACCATTTACCGTTGTTCTAGTGTTAAACAGGTATGTCCCCTTATAGGCTTCATTTTTGAGTATTTGGAGAATACCACTTCTCGTCCATACATTCCTCTTTTGTTCGGCAGTAATGATAATTGATTTTGTATACCTTGCTTGACTAACCTGCATTTTCCTCTCAGCTGGAGTAATCGTCTGTTCACTATTAAGTAACATCGCTATTTTTTGAGTGCCCATTCCCTCAATGCAAAGTCTAAAAATTCGTCTCACAATTGGAGCGACTTCCTCATCAATGATAATCTTAAATCGGTCATTTGGGTCCTTGATATAACCAAACGGTGGTAACCAACTCATGTTCTTCCCAGAGCGTTTCATACTGTTCATTGCACTCTTGACTTTTTCAGAAACGTCTTTGGCGTAGAAATCATTGAGTAAGTTTCTAAAGGGCACATCAATATCCAGTCCATTATGTTCAGACACCAGGCTATCATAATGGTCGTTGAGAGCGATAAATCGAACTCCGAGAAAAGGAAAGATATTCTCTAAGTAGTTTCCCAACTCCAGATAGTCTCTCATAAATCGTGACAAGTCTTTAACGATGATATGACGGATAGTTCCAGCCTTGACATCGGCCATCATGCGTTGAAAGGCTGGACGTTTAAGACTGGTTCCTGAAAAACCATCGTCCACAAATTCCAAGCGCTCCCAATTCTTGAACTCAGGTGTTTGGTCGAGATAATTGTTTAACAAGTACCGTTGGTTCGTAATTGAGTTGCTTTCATCTGTATCAGCCTCATCAACTGACAAGCGGAGATATAGAGCGATTTTAGTCATGCTCGCCACCCCCAATCTGACAGTTGAAAGTTACTGTCACTGTTTTGTCTACATCAACCTCAATCCGTTCTATTAAAGCATTTAAGAGTTCTGCCGTTAAAACAACTTGATTTTGGCTCTTGGCTAGATGTCTAACCCAATTCACCTGCTTACTGTGCTCCTCCTCAATCTGCTTTATTGAGGTTTTACATAAGGCTATTTCTTGTGAAATGGTTTCAATTTTTGCGATTATCTCGTTCTTTTGGGAGAGATAGACTTCTCGTTCAGAACGATTAAGACTAAAAGACGCATAAAGGTCACTTAGCTCAGCTTGTAGCTGTGTGATTGTCCGTTGATGACAAGTTATTTGCTTGTGATACGTCTTTAGGCAATCGTCTTTTTTAGTTTCTAACCGTGGCAACAATGTCTCAACTGTTCCTAACCGCTTCATTTCTGATTGGATCAACTCTACTATAATCTTGTCCAGAGCATTTTCACTGATATAGACGGTTTTTCTCTCAGTTGTCTCTGAATCATAGATATAGTCCGTAAAATAATAGTAATCATAATCAGACTTATTGTTTGAGAAATGGCGACATCTGCGAACCATTTGAGTTGATTTTGTTTTGGCGTAAACCAGACCTCTATAGCGGTTTGGAGTTCTCACTATACTAGTCTTTTTAACGGACTTACGACTATCTAGATAAAAAAGTATTTTTTCGTAGTTATCTTTGCTGACATAGGCTTCTTGAGCATTTTCAAAATGGATATAATCCTCTTCAGATAACGATTTGTTCCGTGTTCGTTGAATAAGAACTCCCCTGTAAACAGGCATTTTGATAAGACGAAGCAAATTTCCTGCATGCCATCTTTTGATATCCTGTTCACTTCTATACAATTGGCCAGTCCCACGGTATGACTGAGGTACAGCAATTCCTCTATGATTCAATTCAGTAGTAATCTGAGATATGGATACACCTTCAATTGCCTGTTGAAAAATAAACTCTAAAATTGGCTTGACTTGGTTATCAATAACTAACCTCGCACCTGCTTCTTGGCGATCAATTCGATAACCATACGGAGCAGATGTTCCAATATAGTATCCTTGACTAGCTTGGTGAATATTATAGGACATAACTTTCTTTGAAATGTCCTTAGAATAAAGGTCATTGACCAAATTCTTAATTTCCACTTCAAAGGATTTCTTATCTTCTAGCCCATTGAGAGTATCTAGGTTATCATTGATTGAAATAAACCGAACCCCCATAAAGGGAAATACCTTATCAATCAGTCGCCCAATCTCAATGTAGTTACGCCCTAAGCGTGATAAGTCTCGAATCAAGATACAATTGATGACACCTCTCTTGATGTCTTCCATCATATCTTGATAGGCTGGGCGATTAAATTTTGTGCCAGAATATTCATAATCAATATAGCACTTGGTGACTGTTAAACCTTTTTCTTGGGCAAAGGTTCTAGCTAGACTTTCCTGGGTCTTTAAAGACTGCGATTTATGTCGCCAACTTTCGGTACGTTCTTTGGATAATCGAATATAAATACCTGTTCGATAGGTTTGAAGAGGTATCTTTTCTACCGTTTCTACACGGGAGCGGTTCTTAGTACGTGCCATTAGACCACCTCCATGTTAGAAAACTGTTGAAGAAGGGACAATTCTGCCACATCGTGAAACATCAAGGTTAATGCTTGTTGTTCATGAACGATAATACGATCCAGTAAAGTCACTAGAGTGAGACGATTAAGCTCTTGCTCATGTTGTATCGTGCTCAACTGCTCAAGCCAAGTCTCCTTATCCTGGAGCTTATCGTAGAGGGTTTGAGCCAATTCTTTCTTTTGAACGATAGTGTCTTCAATTTGCTTTAGCTTTTGGCGATAGCTACGCTGAAACTCTTGGTATTCTGTTTCATTGATTAATCCGTCATCTAAATCCAGATACAGGGACTGAAGCAACTGCTCATACTTTTGACGCTCCGAAATCAAAGAAGTAAAATCAACCTCTAAAAAGTGTTCCTGGTCAAGATAATCAGGAATAGATTTTACTAGATAAGACTTCCAATCAAGGTGCTGATGAACGATAGTTGATACTAAATCGATTAGCACATCTTTCTTAATAGCATGACGACTACAGCCTTGACCGTTGTTGTAGGTGCTACAAATATACTGAACAGTTTCTTTGTCCTTGTAACGAAGTTTCCGCTGCAAGAGTTGTGCCTGGCAGTCGCCACAAAACAAGAGTCCTGCAAAGAGGTCAGGAGTATTCTTTCCATGTTTGACATCTCTGAGTAAGAGGTTATTCGCAATAGAAAAGGTACTTGTGGAGATAATGGCTTCGTGGGTATCTTCCACTCGTACCCAATCTTCTGGATTGACAGCCACAGACTTTTGAGACTTATAATTAAGTTTGGTCTGTTTTCCTTGTTCTAAAGTGCCAGTATAGACACGATTGGTCAGGATACGATTGACCATTTTGGTATCCCACTTATGACGATAACCATAGAAGCCTTTAATCCTTTCCTGACAGGCTCTCTTACGTTGTAGAGGTGTTTCCACCCCAGCTTGATTCAAAAAATTCGCAATGGCATTAGAAGAATATCCTTCCAATTTCAGAGCAAAGATTGTTTCGATAGTGGAGCGAACTGCTTCATCAACCACTAAATGGTTTCGTTGATTATGGTCTTTACGATAGCCATAAGGAGCAAAAGCCCCAATAAACTCTCCCTTTTGCCGTTTGGCTTTTTGAGTACTTCGCACTTTAGTTGAAATGTCCCGACAATAGCTATCGTTAATGAGGCTTTTAATGGGCATGACCAGATGAGTTTCATTGGTATCAGCCGTCAAGCTATCATAATGGTCATTAACTGAGATAAAACGGATCCCCATAGCAGGAAAAATTCGCTGGAGGTATTTTCCAGTTTCAATATAGTCTCGACCAAAGCGAGACAGGTCTTTCACGATAATGGTATCAATGGTCTTGTTATTTACCATTACCATCATACGGTTAAAGTCTGGACGGTTAAAGGTCAGTCCACTAATACCATCATCCACAAATTCTTCTAAAATGGTGAAGTCATGCCTCCTAGCATAATCTCGCAAGAGCGAGCGTTGGTTGATGATGGAATTACTCTCTACGTTATCCCCATCATCTCGTGATAAGCGTAAATAAGTACAGGCTCGTGTCATGTTTGTCTCCTTAATCAGTTATTTAGGTGCTTACCGATTAAGGACTGAGGTTCTACTATTCTATTTTACATCATTTATCAAGACTTGTCCGCTAAAAAATCAAATTTTTTCCAGCTGCCGTCCCAGTAAATCATCTAAAACATCTGTTAGGCTTAATGGTTTATCGGTAACTCGTACCGTCACCTTATAGCCCTCAATCACGACTTGCGGTAAATCCGCACCTGTTTGTGTTTTTTCCATAAATGTTATTTCCTTTACGTCAAAATGTTGACCTCAATGGGTAGAACTGGTTAAGTTCTACATGGGGCTTACACCCGCTGTCCTTTCTCGCTGGCAGCCTAAACGGTTAGAAGTATCATTATCTTCACTTGTATCATGGCAGATAGAGTACCACTCTATTTTATAGCTGATAATTCTCGCTCATATCACAGCGTATCTAACTAACTTGCTCCACAAATGATTAAAGTCCCACCTTGGTCTATTCAGTTGTCAAGGAACAAAAGAAGGGTATTATTCCTTATCCATCTCTAGTAAAAAATCCGTAGTTACTCCATATAACTTTGCTAATTTTTTTAAAAACTGAGTAGGAATATCCTGAATACCACTCTCAATTCTGGAATAAGTAGATTGAGAACAATTTAGATATTGTGCAATTTGACTCTGATTATAGTCACTGTCTTCTCTTAAATTTTTTACCCGAATATACATAGAACCCCTTCCAATTACTATTTTAGTAATTCTAAAAATAAAGATGGGGTTCTATGCAAAACTTGCATAAATAATTTATTTTAAAGAATAATCAGAAACTACGTAACCGTCCAATAACAGATTATATTGAAAACTTCCAAAGTCTTTGTTGACTCTAGAAGTTTCAGACCGAAGATACAGTCATTGGAAGTCAAGCTTCCAAGGGCTTTTCTTTGTGTAAAGTCGTATAATAGAGGTAAGAAGAGTTGTGAGGTGTTCCTTATGTTTCACAAAGAAAAACCTGATTATAATCGTAAGTAATATGGTTTCTATACAATAGACGAATTGGTCCCAGAAGATCACTTTCTTCGACAAGTAGATTCCAAGGTTGATTTTGACTTTATCTATGACTTGGTAGAAGATACCTATAGTCCAGATAATGGTCGTCCTAGTCTTGATCCCGTCATGTTAGTCAAAATTCCTTAAATCAAATGTTTTTATGGCATTCGTTCCATGCGCCAAACCATGAAAGAGATTGAAGTAAACGTGGCCTATCGTTGGTTTCTTGGACTAACTTTAGATGATAAGGTCCCTCATTTTACTACCTATGGAAAGAATTACAGCCGTCGTTTTCAAGATAAAGAACTCATTTCTGAGATTTTTCCCAAGTTCTCAACCAAGCTTTGTATGTTGCCTTAATTGATCCTTCTGAAATATTTGTGGATGGTACCCATATCAAAGTGGCAGCTAATAGTCACAAGTCCCGTAAGGAAATGGTAGACCAACAAACTAGATTTATGAGTGAACAATTGGCAGTTGAGATTGATTTAGATAAGAAAAAACACGAAAAAAGTCCTTAAAGCCCGCAAAAGAAAGTGAGGCTAAGGAAAAGAAAATCTCAACGACAGATCCCGAGTGTGGTTTGTTTCACAAGGGCGAACACAAGGAAGTATTTGCCTATTCTGCCCAAGTTGCTTGTGATAAGCATGGATGGTCCTTAGCTTATACGGTTGAAGCAGGAAATGTTCATGATAGTCAAGCTTTCCCTGCCCTATTTTCAAAGTTAGAGCCATTCTCCCCCCACTATATTATTGTAGATTCAGGTTACAAGACCCAAGCTATTGCCCATTATTTGTTAGAACGTAATATCATTCCTGTTTTCCCTTATACTCGTCCAAAGGGAGTAAAGGGGAACTTAAGGCCTAGTAATTTTGTTTATGATGCAAGTTATGACCATTATGTCTGTCCAGAGAATCAAGTCTTACACTACAGCACTACCACTCGAGAAGGCTACCGTGAGTATAAGAGTAATCCCAAAGTATGTGTTTCCTGTCCTTTATTATCCATTTGTACCCAAAGCAAGAATTTTCAAAAAGTAGTAACGAGACATATCTGGTGACCAGCTTCTGCTTGGTCTTACTTTGGGTACAGCGGTTTAGGAGTAGACAAGTGGCACAAGTCTTGGGGTTACTCTTATTCTCGATAGTCAGAACGGTTGGTAGTGCTGTAGTGTAAGACTTGGTTTTCAGGACAGAGGTAGACGTTATAATGCTCGTCATAAATGAAATCATTCGGTCGTAACATGCCCTTCTTGCCACGAGGTCTGGTGTAGGAAAAGACAGGCGTGATATGCTGGTCCAGTAGACATTTGGCAATACTGGGATTTTTATAACCAGAGTCAGCGATGATATAGTTGGGGTGAAACGGTGCTAGCTTTGCGAAAAGGGCAGGGAAAGCTTGGCTGTCATGGACATCTTTTTGGTCTTAGCCTCGCCTTTTATGGCGGGCTTTAGGGGCTTTTTGCCATGTGTTATCCGATCTTGTGCTATTTCTTTGTCGAGTTGTTCACTCATCCATTTAGCTTGAGCCTCAACCTCTTGTCGTCTATTTTTATGGTTGTTGGCAGCTGCTTTGATTTGCGTTCCGTCGATGAAAATCTCATCTGTATCCACTAAGCCAGCAGTCAAACAGAGATGGAGGACATGCTCGAAGATACGCGTGATCAATTCTGTTTCAGCAAAACGACGACTGTAGTTCTTACCGTATGTGGTAAAATGAGGCACTTTATCGTCCAGAGTCAAGCCCAGAAACCAACGATAAGCGACATTAATCTCAATGTCCTTGATGGTCTGACGCCTGGAGCGAATGCCATAGAAGCACTGAATCAGAGGAATTTTGACCAGCATAACAGGGTCAAGGCTAGGACGTCCCTTGTCTGAGGAATAACTATTCTCCACTAGATCATAGATGACAGAAAAGTCGACAGTTTCCTCCAACTAACGCAGAAAGTGGTCCTTTGGAACTATCTCTTCAAGCGTATAGAAGCCTACTTGACGACGGTTATAATCGAGATTTTCTTTGTGAAACATAGCAAACACCTCACAATCTTCTTACCTCTATTATACTCCTTGACATAAAAAAAAGCCCTCAGAAATAGCTGTTTCTAGGACTTTGTCTTCAATCAGGTTATCCAAGACCATCCAACCATATTTTTTCAAAATACGCTGTCTGACTTTTCCATCTTTGCGATATCCTTCCACAAGATAGACATGAGTACGTCCTTCTTTGTTGGTTGTTGTTTTAATAAATGCCATACTCTATTATATCATGCATAACCATATATAATAAACAAAAGTTGGGGAATAGTTGGGAAATCCAGATGTACCAAGGGGTTAAGTAGGGCTTGGTAAAAATTAAGTGATAAAGTCGGGATTATACTTTAAACAAATGTTTCCAATTTTATTTAACTCAGCAATTTCCCAAGCCCTACCTAAGGGATTATGAGGGTTGCATAGAACAAAAACTTTAACTTTGTTTGTTATAATACAGTCCTCAAACTTTTCAAAATTAAATCGATATACCCCATCCTTAATTTCTAACTCGCTAAAAACAGGTTTTCTGCCACTATTTTCAATTATTTGCTTAAAAGGAGGGTATACTGGATCATTTATTAAAACAGCATCTCCCAAATTCGTGAATGCCTGAATTGCATTAGCTACTCCTGTCATAACACTATCCAGCAAAATTAGTTTTTCTTTATCAAAATAGTACCCATGTTCTTTTTTTCCCAATTTAAAATAGCCTCTAAAGCCTTTTCAGATTGATAACTATAGCCCATAAAATCTAATGCCATATAATCAATAAAAACACTTCTAATGAACTCAGGAATTTCAAAATCCATATCTGCTAAAGAAGATGAAACCATATTAGGATTTGTTTCAAAAATCCTCCACTTACTTGAATTAGTTCCAATCCTATCTGGAAAGCTCATAAAATTATTATCCATTATTCTCTCTTCCTCTCTTACATTTTAAAGCCTCCTCTAAAAATTGACTTAAATATTATACAACTTACTAAAGTCTACCAGATTAACTAAAAATATGAAATACCTTAGTTTAATTTTTTTGATTTAGTAAACACATCTCACTGATTTAATTTATAGTTCAATATTCTTTAATTCGCTAAATTATTTTTACAATTTTAGTTTGCCATTTTATTTAAGTTAAAATATGAAAAAGCATATCTAGTGCCTTTTTCTTTATATAACAATTTTTGGATGTCACTTCAGATAACCTATTTAATACTGTACTATATAAAAAATATACATTAATACGGTTATTTTGATTCTTGAAAAATAAAAAGTGGTAATCATTTATAAAATATCGTATACAAATCATCTAAAAGACAAATGTTTATTCAAAATCAGGTTGATAGTTATTTGTATATGTTTTACCTCCAAAGGGGTAGTCGTAAATACTACTAATATTTTTAACAAATTTTTCCAGTCTCCTAACTTTAAATTCATATTTATCTATCAAGTCTTTTAAAGATTGTTGTGAGCGAGAAATCTCTTGTTCAACTTGTTCAAAATTTATAGCCGCAGTCAGGTTCATCTTGACGTAATCATATCTGGCCAGTCGGCGATTTTCTGGATCGGAGTTATTGAGATTAAGCAGGATTTCTGCGACCTTATTAAGATGAGCAACCTTATCCTGTAGATTTGTAATGGTCAAATCCAGCTGGGCGATGTCTTTGATTAACTCGTCTTTGACTTCCTGATAGGATTGGTTGTTGATGTCTAACTCAATAAGAAGATTAACCTCTGAGATTTTCTCTTTGAGGCTAGCAATAGTTGGTCGCCTACGTTTAGGGATATGTTTGCTGTCGTGAGTGAGTTGACGAATTAGTTCACGCCCTCTCATGTAACGATTGAGGTCTGAACTGTCTTTGTTATAAATGAAAAACTGGGCGGTCTCTCGTATAAAGACATGATGGGACTTACCCTGCTCATTCTCGTGAATATCTAGATTACGGTTTGGTATGAATACCAAGCCGTCTTTTTTGACACCGTAATTCATCTTAATAAAAAGACCGTCCTTGACCACCTTATCAATCTGATGGTCAGCTAGAACAACTTCAAACTCCTGAATCTGGTCACGTTTCTCTTTGAACTCCTTGTAGGCTGCTAGGAGTTCCTCACTTGGAAGTTTCTCCTTGTCCTGTTCCTCTTGATAAATCTCAAAGTCTGATACCAGGTTAGTCAAGTCAGGATCTGTTAGGGATTCTCTTTGATCAAAATAATCCTCAAAGAACTGAACATCGTACAAGTGTTTAGTGCTAATCTTTTTGTTTTCAATGGAAATGGTTCGACCTTTCTCGGTCAAAGTAAAAGTCACATGCTTTTTCTTAGGAGAGATTGTCAGGTTTAACTGCTCTGCCATTTCCAAAAGATGAGAGAGGTCACGGGCTCTAGGCAAAATAAAATCCAATCGCTGCTCAATGGCTCGTGTCGCAAACTGCTCTCTAAAATAGTCCTCGGTGTAGGGCTGTCGCTTGTCCAGTTGCTTACCGCGAATAACCTGTTTCATCTCTCGATCGGTCATGAGAAAACGGGCGTGCTTGTGGGAAAAATCAATCTCCACGTTTATAGCAGGAGCCTTGGTCAAAAATTCCTCAAAGTTGTTGCTGTGTTCCAGGAGAAAATAAAGCCTTTGCTTGAGTTCAAATTTATGATTGGTCTTGCGGTAAGTCTCAAACTTCTCGTGCGAATAACGGTTAGGCTGGATAATCGTTGCCCCTGCTTCCTTGGCCAAGCGGTCAGAAATCATGCGAAGGTTTCTCTCTTGAGCGTAATCCCATTTGAGCTTCTTGTCAGAGTTAAGATCAACAGAGTTTATCAGGATATGATTATGCACATGGTTTTTATCAGTGTGGGTCGTCACGATAAAACGAAAGTTTCCACCTGTCAGTTCCTTGATGGTCTCGTAGCCAATGCGGTTGATTTCCTCTGGTGTCAGCTTGTCTTCAGGAGAAAAAGATTGAATCAAGTGGTGGGCATGGATTTTGGTCTGCTTGATTTGCTGGCGGTCGTTTCTAGAATCGTAGAGCCTATCATTGTTAGTGAGGTTGGCCTCATACATCTCCACCATCTCCTCATAACTAGGAAAAACCAAATAGTTCCTCATGCCAAAATCAGAAATCAACTTCAACTGCTCCGTCTTTTCAGGATTGAGAATATACTTGATGAGGCTCTTGCGGTACTTGGTGCTGTGAACCGCAAAATGCTTAGTGACTACCATAAAACTCCTTCAGCTGCTGGCACTTTATGTTGAAGTCCTTCTCAATTTCCTTGATGAGTTGGCAAATGCCCTGTACCAACAACTCACGGTCACTTGGTGTTAAGATGTGGTTCTGATTGACCGTTCGTGCAATTTGATTGATGTTATTTCCAATTCGTCTCAATTCAAAAACCAGGTCTTCATAGTTGCTGGTGTCAATGGTTAGGAAGGTCATGTTAGGATTAAGCAAAACTTTTCTGGCATAAGCAGAGAAATTTTTACAGCGACTCTGTCCGATACGGTCGTGCAAGACCGCAAGTTCCTGGTCTGTCAGAAAAACTTTTTTAAGATTGGTGCGGTAACGATTTTCCATCCCTAACCTCCCATGTACTTGTCCCGAAAGTCTTGACTGAGTGGGATAACTTGGTTAACCTCTGCTATTAGCTCCTGTACGCAGGTCAAGATAATCCGTAGGTGCTCTGCCGTAACTTGGTGGCTTTGTTCAGCCAAGGTAGTCACCTGTAAAATATCTCGACTGATTTGTTCAATCTTTTGAGATTGCCAGAGAGTAAACCAGCGAATCAAAACGTCTTCGTGAGACTCTTTTTTCAATAAATTTTGGCGAAGGAATTCGGAGAAACTCTCCAATTGTTGTTCTCTCATCATTTCTTTTATCTGATTATCCTCCTGTCTTGTTATCCTGAATTGTTTTCTGATTAACTTAATATCTTGTCTCATGGTTTTATCCTTTCAAAAAATTACTGCCTGACAATGTAAGGCAGCCTCACACTGTCAGTACACTTCCTAAAAGCCTCAAAAGCTTCTTTTTCGGCTTTTGCGAGCTCAGTTATTGTGTCCACAATAACCCAAAATCTAATCGCCAGCCAACCACAACCTTACAGGTTTGTCAGCCGACGATAAGAAACTATGGTGGCTTCGCCCCCAAACCCCCAGTGAAAAATCAAGATTTGATTTTCTTAGGAATGACATTAGGATAACAAGGATGATTTGGAAAAGTTATCACAAAAAAGTCTTGAACTTCCTTTTAAAATTCAAGACTTATATTTTATCTAACAATTATTTCCTCTTTCAAACAATCTATCTTTCATAGAAAGTTGTAGAACAATTATCTCATTTTGTTTCTCTGTTGACATACCAGAGGCTACTAACTTTTCTTTTAAGATTGCTGAAATATATTGTATTTGATTGCTTTCCACTTCGTCAACTAACGCCCTAATATCGTCACCTTCAATACTCTCAAGAACATCATGAACAATAAATTTAGGAGTTGCTTTATTAATTTCTCTAGCAAAAAGTTGATAAGCAATATCGTACGCAGCGATAAGGGACTTTCTAGTCCCTGTACTTGTACCTTCAGATAGTTGATCAATTGAAACTGGAAATTGATTTGTTTTGGGATTATAAAGCAAGACAGGTTGTTCTTTATTTATTCGACCTGCAACATTCTTAAAATAACTATTAAAAATATCCATTTTTTTCTGATAGTCTATTTCATTGTTTTTAACAATCATCTCCAGTTCAGAAATTCTTTTTTCTAAAGAATGTTTTTGCTCTTCAATGTTTCCTAAGCTAATAATTGTTGAATCATTTTGTACTTTTTTTATTTTTAACTCATTTAGTTGATTTAACTTATCATAATATAAATCTACTTTATTTTCTTCTACTAAAGAAATAAATTCTGAATTTTTTTCAGTCAATTCCGTCAATATATTTTCTTTATTTTCCTTTTCTCTTATCAATTCTTGAATTCTATCATTAAAATAAGACAATTTGTTTCTACTCAATTGGGAATTAAATTCAACTAAATCCAAAAAAGTTTTAGTAATACTAGGTAGCAATTCTGAAATCTCTTGAAAAAAGTCATTTGCCAGTTCTTGATTAACTATTCTTTGGGATTTCTCCTCAGCCTCCTTGATATATTTTTGTAACTGTAAAATGTCAAAATCAATTTTACTTAATTGTCGACTTATCTCCTCGTATTTTTTTCTAATATCGTTGATATGAACTCTATTTTTCTCAAATGCTTTTTTATCCACTAAATCATTTATTTCTTTTTCTAACCGATCAATTTCTTTATCAATTGCAATATTAATTTGTTTTATTTTTACAACATCATCTATAGTATTTGTTTTTTTATAATTCTCTTCCTTACTTTTTATTTTTTTAATTCCTGCTTTAATTTACCAAGCTCTAAATCGTTTTTAGGATCTGAAATATCGAACAAATAATTATATATAGCGCGATATTCCGAAATATTTGAAAAATTATCTAATACTTTTAAAAATTGAGTATTATCCTTAGTCATTAAAATCCGTACAAATGACTTTATTGTACTTCTAAAACTTGGCTTTTGAGAACTATTTTCAAACAATAATTCATTTAAATATTTGTTAACTTCATCATATGAAGTTTGCTCTCCATTAATATACCGTTTACCTCTGTTAAACAATTCTGTCTTTATAGAAACTTCTTTAGAAGGATGGTTGAAATCATCTATTAACACCATATCAGTATAGATTTTTTGATTTTCAATGAACAATCTTAATTGTTCATTAACACTCTGTGTTTCATAATCTTTAAAAATGGCATCTTTGCTTTTTGCCCCTAAACTTAAATCCAGTAATTTTAAGCATGTTGTTTTTCCAACTTTATTATGCTTATAAGACTTCTCCGAATCTACTATGAAATTAATTCCATTTTTAAATTCTATTTTTCTCAATACAACATCAGTATTTTTACTGATAATACTCAAACTTTTAATGAACACTCTCAATATCTCCTTCATTATTAACTCTTATTTTATCTAATAGAAAAAGAAAATCTAGTGCTAATATAAAAAAATCATAATTTAGTTCATCTTCAATTTCTTTTTGAAGTTCTATATAAAGATTTTCTATATTGACTATCCTCTTTAAAATCAAGCCATGTACAATAGCTGAGAGATAAAAAATAGTCTTTTTAGGCTCAGCATTTTTATCAAGTAATAACATCATTACACTCCATATAATTATTTGGATTCAATAATATTTGACACTCTATAACTCCATATTGAAGAAGTGCAATAATAAATTTATCCAATTCTAGGTCATCAATTTGACTAGATAAAAAATTAGGATCTCTCGCGATTCTTTCTTTTATGTCATCATGCATCTTTTTCAAACATTCATCACCATTACCTACTATCGGATTTCCTTCTGCATCTATAGGAGTATGATCCATAAAAATATTCTTTATCCCAAATCATTCATACCTCTCTCAACTAGATGTAACTTACAAAACCCCTGACCTC
>ERZ1023182.76-NODE-76-length-21739-cov-13.990315_pt1 | contig 21739 bp, 22 predicted proteins | sample MGYA00380437_ERZ1023182 | MGnify/ENA primary metagenome ERZ1023182 (study PRJEB33173, sample SAMEA4830395) | metagenome | study: EMG produced TPA metagenomics assembly of the PRJEB25223 data set...
AATACATTCGCTCAGGAATTTGATAGGTTGGCTGTCGCATAGCCTGCTTTAAATAAAATTCGGGATTAGAAAATGAAGCCATATTTTTCAAGAAAAACAGTGTCTTGGGTGTCACAGACGATTTTTTAAGTTGGATCATATTGGATAAAACGACCTTCAACTCCTTATCCAATTCTTGCTTGCCTAACTCCTCTTGGATTAACAGTGCCACTTTAGCAGTTGAAATCTTCTGAATTTCTTGTAGATACCTCCATTGGTCTTCATAAGGCTGAAACTGTTCATCCACAAAGACCGTTCGCCCTTGATGGTAAGCTTCTCCTTGAAAAGGCAAGGCAATCAAATTTCCAAATCCCCCCTTAGGAAGGACATCCTGATTTGGAAACATGCGATTAAAAGAATCAAAGGACAGTTGCATACTTTCCTGCATTGCCAGTTCTATCAGTTTCTTTCCAAACAAGCGAGCCTCTCGACTCGGAATCGCTTCCTCAAAGAAGAACCAAATATGGAGTCCGTGACCCGAACGAGAAATCTCTAAATGGGCTTCCATCTGGCGTTCCCTGGCTATTCTTCGAATGGTTAAACCAGCTTCTTTCCAATCTCCTTCATCAAAATCCAGTACCAAAAAATGACAGCTATCATCTAAGTGCATAGGAAAGATACCGATAGCTGTCTCCCCACGAAAATGAGATTTCAAAACGGAATCCGTCAATGTCTGGAAACTCCGTTTTTCAGGTAGCAACTGCTTCCAACCATAATCATAGGAAGGAAAATACTGAATTTTCCCTTGATCATTGATAAAACTCTTAGCATAAACATCATAACGGCCAGCAAACACAGAGGTAAACAATTGTAATTTTTCTTGCGTCGTCAAGCGACTACTTTGAAGTTGGAACATCTCCTCGAACTGAGAGCGTTCCATAACAAACTGACTCTTGTCTTTAAGACGTTTACACAAGAAAAACTCACTATCCCCATCAAAAGAAGAAAAGACATCAAGTACTTCTACCACAATTCCATCCAAAGACACAAAAACAGCCATAAGAGTCACCTCCTTGATTCCTATAGGCTGATTATAACAAGACTGGCTAATATTGTACACGAAAATAAAATCCCTTATTTGTTACAATACCTTTGAAAACTTTTATTTCTTTGCTACCCAGCCGATGGCATCGCTTGGGGGATTTTCGGTATCAATCCAGATAAATTCAATACGATTTCCCCATTTTTAAATTTAGTTAAACGAATACCGTTGATTTCCAGTTCATTGAGTCGTTGACCTGTCAAGACTTCTCGTTCTTTCAACTGGAAAAGTTAAGGGGGGAACTAATACAAATCTTCTAAGCTTCTATATTCAATGATTTCATTTTTGATAATATTCTTTTTAAACTCAAAATGTTTTAAAGGATTATCGATTAACACTAACTTTGGAATATCATCTAGATTTGTGACCAAGGATAAAATAAAATCCGATTGAAACTCCTTGACTTTTTCAAATTCTTTTGCAGTTAAACGCACACGCCCCTTAGATTTTCGGATACCTTTTACTTCGGCAAGGTAAGAATACTCTTGGACATCTACCTGAAAGTCATATCCATCACCATAAAGACGGGCATCGGTTAACTGTCCACCTTGGAATTTTTCTTCTTTATCAAAATGAAGGATAAAATAATTCTCAGCCTCCATTCCCGTTTCCTGTAGACGTTTGAATTTAGTTCGAACTATTGGTTTTTCAACGATGGTTATGCCTGTTTTCTTCCCTTCACTGGCAAGTAACATTTTAACTATTTCAGCATAACTATGAACATCTTCATTTCCAAACATCATATCAATTAAATCTTTACGAAAACGATAAACTTCAGCTTTCTGCCACCAACCTTTTCGATTATTGTCAAAATAAGGATCAAATAAATCCATTCTATTTTTTACAACTCCAGTTGTTTCAGCAATTCCCAGAGAAACCACATAGCGATAAAACTCCGACTTGCTAGAGCATTGAAATTCTTTTATAAAAAGCTTGGCAAACTTGGCAAGACCGTAGCCAATTAAATTTAACAATTCATAATGAGGGTGTTTGGACATCACTTTCTCCATCAATAGATATTGATTTCATTATACCAAAAAAACACGGCTCATCACCGTGTTTCTGTGTTTATTTCACCAACTTCTTCATCTCATCAATACGTGCTACGGTCGCATCATACTTGGCTTGGTAGTCAGCTTGTTTGTCGCGTTCTTTTTGGACGACTTCTGGTTTGGCGTTGGCTACGAAGCGTTCGTTAGAGAGTTTCTTACCAACCATGTCCAGTTCTTTCTGCCATTTGGCAAGTTCTTTTTCCAGACGTGCCAATTCTTCTTCGACATTGAGGAGATCGGCCAGTGGCAGGTAGATTTCTGCTCCTGTGATGACACTTGACATAGCCAGTTCAGGTGCAGGGATGGTTGATGCGATTTCCAAATGTTCTGGATTTGTAAAGCGTTTGATGTAGTTGACATTGCTGTTAAAGAAGGCTTCCAAGTCACTATCGCTAGTCTTAACAAGGATTGTGATAGGTTTGCTTGGTGCTACATTTACTTCCGCACGCGCATTACGAACGGCACGGATCAAGTCTTTGAGACTTTCCACACCAGTGTGAGCCGCAAGGTCTTCAAAGGCTAGATTAACAGTTGGGTATGCTGCTGTCACGATAGAGCCTTCAGCGTACTGACCAAAGATTTCTTCTGTCACGAACGGCATTATTGAGTGAAGGAGACGAAGGATTTTATCCAGCGTATAGAGGAGAACAGATCGAGTAATTACCTTATCGTCTTCATTGTCGCTGTAAAGAACTTCCTTGGTCAACTCAACATACCAGTTGGCAAATTCTTCCCAAATGAAGTTGTAAAGGATATGACCAGCCACACCAAACTCGAACTTATCAAAGTTTTCAGTAACTTTTGCAATGGTTTCGTTGAGATTGTGGAGAATCCAGCGGTCCGTCACATTACCAGCCTCACCTGTTGCAACTTTTGTGACATTGTCATGCGCCACATCCAGCGTCAAACCTCCATTGTTCATGAGGATATAGCGAGAAATGTTCCAAATCTTGTTAATAAAGTTCCATGAAGCATCCATTTTCTCATAAGAGAAACGCACGTCTTGTCCTGGCGCAGAACCGTTTGAAAGGAACCATCGAAGGGCATCGGCACCGTATTTCTCGATAACATCCATTGGGTCAATCCCGTTACCGAGAGACTTAGACATCTTGCGTCCTTGCTCGTCACGAATAAGACCGTGGATAAGGACGTTTTGGAATGGTTGACGGCCTGTGAATTCCAATGACTGGAAGATCATACGAGACACCCAGAAGAAGATGATGTCGTAACCTGTTACCAAGGTTGAAGTTGGGAAATAACGTTTAAAGTCTTCTGAGTCGACTTCAGGCCAGCCCATGGTTGAAAATGGCCAGAGGGCAGAACTGAACCAAGTATCCAAGACGTCTTCGTCCTGAGTCCATCCGTCACCTTCTGGAGCTTCTTCGCCGACATACATTTCACCATCAGCATTGTACCAGGCAGGGATTTGGTGACCCCACCAAAGCTGACGAGAGATAACCCAGTCGTGGACATTTTCCATCCATTGAAGGAAGGTATCGTTGAAACGAGGTGGGTAGAATTCGACCTTGTCCTCTGTGTCTTGGTTGGCAATGGCGTTCTTAGCCAATTGGTCCATCTTGACGAACCATTGAGTAGACAAGCGTGGCTCAACTACGACACCTGTACGTTCTGAGTGACCAACACTGTGGACACGTTTTTCGATTTTGACAAGGGCACCGATTTCTTCCAACTTAGCAACGACTGCCTTACGAGCTTCAAAACGATCCATGCCTGAAAATTCAAAGGCAAGCTCATTCATAGTTCCGTCGTCGTTCATGACGTTGACTTGTGGCAAGTTATGACGTTGGCCAACCAAGAAGTCATTTGGATCGTGGGCAGGTGTGATTTTCACGACACCAGTACCAAACTCAGGATCTGCGTGCTCATCTCCAACGATTGGGATGAGTTTATTAGCGATTGGAAGGATGACGTTTTTACCAATCAAGTCCTTGTAGCGCGGGTCTTCTGGATTAACCGCAACCGCAACGTCCCCAAACATAGTCTCAGGACGAGTTGTAGCAACTTCAAGGGCGCGTGAACCATCTTCCAGCATGTAATTCATGTGGTAGAAGGCACCTTCCACATCCTTGTGAATCACCTCAATATCAGAAAGGGCTGTGCGAGCTGCTGGGTCCCAGTTGATGATAAACTCACCACGGTAGATCCAGCCTTTCTTGTAAAGGTCCACAAAGACCTTACGAACAGCTTTTGACAAACCTTCGTCAAGAGTGAAACGCTCACGAGAATAGTCTACAGAGAGCCCCATCTTGCCCCATTGTTCCTTGATGGTAGTGGCATATTCGTCTTTCCATTCCCAGACTTTCGTCAAGAAAGACTCACGACCAAGGTCATAGCGGGAAATGCCCTCACCACGCAAGCGCTCCTCAACCTTAGCCTGAGTCGCAATACCAGCGTGGTCCATTCCTGGAAGCCAAAGCGTATCAAAACCTTGCATGCGTTTTTGACGGATGATAATATCTTGCAAAGTTGTATCCCAAGCGTGACCAAGGTGAAGTTTACCTGTAACGTTTGGTGGTGGAATAACGATTGAATAAGGCTTAGCCTTTTGATCGCCTGAAGGCTTGAAAACATCCGCATCAAGCCATTTTTGGTAACGACCAGCCTCAACCTCGGCTGGATTGTATTTAGATGAAAGTTCTTTAGACATGTGTGTTCTCCTTAATTACTTTTATTGACAATTTTAACCAAACCAATTTTTGAAAGTTCAATATAAATCTCTTCAATTTCAGCAAATGCTGCAAGTGGTGACATAGTATAATTTCCAGGATTATATTTAAGATTATACTTGCTTATCTTTGAAATATAATACCTAGAGTGTTTCAATTTTAATGATTCCAACTTTGATTTAATATCTACTAATGTATTATGGTTTAACTTTAAAAACAACTTATTATAATTACCATAGAGCTCTGTAAGAGCATTAAAGTATTCTTTCACTAGAGCTATAGCGTCAATCTTAGATGTTTCTTGGTTTAGTTTTATCAACTCCCCTTTCAATTTTTTCCATTTAAAGTTGGAATTTAAAAGATAATCTAAATCAATATAGAAATCTATTATAACAGTCTCATCGTCTGGGCTAACAGCTTTTACCTCATTTATTGGTAAGTCAGTATGTTGCGAATAATTTCTCAAAGAATGGCAAAATCGATAAGCAAAATTGGTATCATACTGATAGCTTGCAAAACCATGTATACAATCAAACTCCTCACTATCTTTGGAATATTTTTGTTTAATTTGGTTTTCGTTAAAATCGACAAACAATTTTCCACTGGATAATAAATGAATCATGAAACGATTTACATCTGCCTCTTCAATTTCTAATTCCTTTGACTCAAGTTTATTTTTAATACTTAAAAAATCCGAGACATCTGAAATAAACAATTCGAACATATTCTTGATTTTTTGAAAATTCTTTTGAATCTCAAAAATTTGGTCCGAGACTGACATTATTTCCTTGGTTGGTTCAATATCAGAGATGACAATACGTTTTTCATTGTTGTTAATTTCTAAATAAGCTAATCGCTCGATAATATCACTATCATTTAATTCAGCATACTCAACATCAATTTGGCGTAACTGCTTCTCAGATAGAGAGCTTACTTCCTCTTTTACATCGCTCATCTTATTCCTCCCACTCGCTCTTCAGCAAGCCATATATCAGACTGTCACAGCGGTTTCCTTGAACATCCTTTCGGTCTCTTATGCGAGCTTCGAGGGTAAAGCCAAGCTTTTCCGCGACTCGTTTACTTTGAAGGTTATATCCAAAGCAAGTTAGTTCAATCTTGTGAAGACCCAAATCTTTAAAGGCTAAGTCAATCAAGGCACGCGCAGCTTCTGGCACATAACCTCGCCCCCAATAGTCTGGGTGTAAGGTATAGCCGATTTCCAGCACATCATCTTCATGGCGATGGTTGAAATCGACAGAGACAACGATCTTATCCGTTCCTTTGGCGACAATCCCGTAGCCTGCTGGGAGATTTTCCTTTTGATTACGCTCCGGAAGAATGTGCTCCAGATAATAAATCTCATCTTCCAAGGTCTTGACTGGAGGAAAACCTGCTGGATAGGCGACCTCTGGCAAACTAGCATAGTCAAAGATATCCTCAGCATCCGCCACAGTACGGACTCGTAAAACGAGACGTTCTGTTTCGATTTTATCTGGCAGCTCAGTTCTTGCCATCCTTCTTCCTCGCTTTTTTGATGAAACTGCCCTTCATATCTACACGCTTGTCCAGATAGCGATAAACGCGCTGATATCCATCTCCCATGAAATAGGTTGGGGCAAACAGTTGATTTTTAAAATGTCCCTTTTCATCCAGGAGTTCTGGGGCAACAAGTCGCTCAAGAATCTTGGCAAAGATGTGGCAAATACCGTCTTCCTCAACAATCCTATCTACCCGACAATCTAAAACAAGTGGACAGACGTCTAAAATAGGAGTCTGAGTTCGTTCAGAAATTTCATAATGCACTCCCAAACGTTCCAATTTCTCCTGATGACTGATAAAACCAGCCTGCCCCATCGCAAGCATAGAAGTTTCATCAGAAATATTCACAGTAAATTTTTGATACTGTTTGATCTGCTCTGCGGCATTCTCTCTCGCAACGACTCCAATCACAACCCAATCTCCTAGACTATAAGAGGAACTACAGGTCGTGATGTTATAGCCAAAATTCTAATCTTGATATCCTAAAATAAAAACAGGAAAACCATAATATAGTTTATTAGTTTTAAATGATTGTTTTATAACAACCTCCTTTGACTAAGACACAAAAGAAAAGCCCTGCCATCTACATGACAGGGACGAATGTGTTTATCCGCGGTACCACCCAATTTCGGGCCAAGCCCGCATCTTTAGTCTTTAAAATAAAAAGACAGAAATATTTCATTTTTTCAGTCATTAGCAACCAGTTTTGACACATTTGTGGACTTCTCAGCGCCGCCACTTTCTGTAAAATGTGGGATTCAAAACACCTCTAATGGCTCTATTGTAGCAAGTTTTTCTCGGAAATGCAAGGCTCAAGAAAAATTACTTGAACTTGATGCCATTTTCTTTCAATTTCTTGATGGTAGCTGGGCCGATTCCTTTCAAGGCAAGGAGTTCTTTTTCAGTCCAGTTTTTGAAATCTGAAGCAGACTTGATTCCTTCATCATAGAAAGTCTTGGCACGATCAAGTGGAAGTCCACCCAAGTTTGCTGCAAAATCTTCTACAGAATTAGCTACTTTTTGAGCTTGCTCTTTGGTAGCTTCTACTGCTTGTTCAACTTTTTTAGAAACAGCCTTACCAGCTGCGCTTGCTGACTGTTCTGCACGCTTCACGACTTTTTTTGTCTCATCTACAACCTTAGCCACAGTACTTGAAAAGGCACCTGCGCGACGGAGGCCATTTCGTAATTGTTTTTTACGATTGAGTTTCTTTGACATGATAAAATCCTTTCAATAAAAAATCCCTGCTCTGACAAGGATTTAACATAAACATTCTATCAAGATTTTAGTGAAAAATCAAGAATCTTTCTCGTTTAATAATTTCGCTCACCAAACAAGCCTTCTGGCAAATCATGGAATCCCTTGCCTACTTTGAAGTTTTCAAACTTACCAAGCAAGAACTGATAAGCATCCAAGCGACTCTCATAGCGAATCATGGCATCTTTGGCACGCTCGTCCTGGTCTTCTTCGTAAACTTTTTGGCTTTCCTTGTGCGCCATGTCGTTAATCATGATTTGGGTATTGACCCAAGCTTCAAATTCCTTCATAAATTCTTGTTCGTAACTCATTTTTTCTCCTTATTCTAATCCACGGAAATAGTCCGTATCAATCTCACGGTAGGGCTGGATATCCTGAACGTATTCCAGCACACCTTGGAATTCTCCGTCTTCATCGTGTACTGCAGCATAGGTGATGTGGACAAACTTGCCTCGCGACTCAGACTTGAACCACATTTCATACTTGTCCTTGGTTCCCTCACGAAGTCCCTTCATGATAGCCTTGACCTTGTCCAAATACTTAGGCGGATGACAGAGTTCGACATTGCGCCCGACTTGGGACGGCGTCCGTTTGAAAATCATCTCATCAGCTGGCGTATTGTCATTATAATACTGGAAAATATCTTCTTTATTGACAAAGGTAATCTCCATAGGGAGATGATTGAGGATGAGATTGGCCTGCTCGACTGAAAGATAGCCATTACCAAAAGCCTGTTGACTATGGCGGTCCAGCACAGCTTCCTTTTCCTTAGGGGTAAAGGTAATGGTAAAATGGCCTTCTGGCGTATCTATGACTTGTTGAACTTGACCTTCTGCCGTATCTAGCTGTACAGGCTCCTCTGCAATCTTTTCCTCAATAAAGCTCTGTCGTTCTGGCACCCATTTCTCTGACGGACGGATGATGGCATAGCCATAGGCATCGCTCTCCTCCGCAATCTGAAGCCAGTCATCCTGAGTAAAAGACTCACGGAGAATCATGAGAAGGATGGACTCTTCCTTGAAAATCATACTTTCAAACTCTGTCGCAAAAGTTTCAAAAGCTTCCTTTACACTGCTAATTGACACTTCTGGTAGTGACTTGGCTGTCGTTAGAGCTGTTTGAAAGAGTTCCCTAATCTGATCATCCACTCCCCACATAACTTTGGGAGGTGAATCGTGTCCATAGCGCTCCATGATAGAAAAGAAGAGTTCTTCTTTACGTTGGTAATGGATGTCAAATTGCCCCACAAGTCCCATCTGACGCACCAAGCCCTTGCGCATCTCCGCAAGCATTTCCTCGTCTTCCATCAACTCATAGGTATCTAACAATCTACGAATGCGAATCAAAGCTGCACGGAGGGCCAAATTTTCTTCCTTAAAGACACGAACTGGGTGCCCAGGGTGTTCGGTATCTAAAACTTCGACACCTTTGATAGCATTTTTAAAAAGATTGGCATGGACATCACAGAGTTCCATAACATCTTCAAAAGTGACGCCCGAATCCGAGTTCATCAGCTCGTGCTCCATAAGGGAAATCTCGATGGCTGACACGCCCATAAAGGTCGCATCAAAGCGCTCTTGAACCGACTCAGGAGAGGCGCCATTGTGCAATTCTAACAAAATATCCCGTAGGATATGAATTCGTTCATCTGTCATTAGTCTAATCCAATCACTTCGTAGCCATTCGCTTCCAGTGTGCGTACAATCTTGTCCATAGGAGTTCCTTCCAGCTTAGAACCCTGTTTAAGTGATACTTTACGACCAACTGTATTGCGCATTAAGGGATTGGCAAGGGGTTTAAAACCCAACTCCACTAGAATTTCCAAGACTTCTGGATGCTTGTCCACCACTTCTGCAACAGGAATTGACACATCGATGATATTGTCCATGACGACCTCCATTATATGTTCTAATACTCAATGAAAATCAAAGAGCAAACTAGGAAGCTAGCCGCAGGTTGCTCAAAACAGTGCTTTGAGGTTGTAGATAGAACTGACGAAGTCAGCTCAAAACACCGTTTTGAGGTTGTGGATAGAACTGACGAAGTCAGTAACATATATACAGCAAGGTGAAGCTGACGTGGTTTGAAGAGATTTTCGAAGAGTATAAAATGATTTTACTGCTTATATTATACCATATGGAGAGAGATTAAAAAACTAGCAGTGGAGTTTCCTGCTAGCTCTCTGCGACTTGGATTACCATCTAGATAAGTTTAAAGAGCCAATCCAATATCTTAAATAATATCTTGTAAAACAGCAATTGAACTGCAAAGGAAATGATCATCCAAAAGAATTTCACAATCCCAATAATCGGTTTGATAAAAAGAATAGTAAGAAGACCAAAAAAAATTTCATTCTCTCTCCTCTGGCCTAATGAGCCACCGAGCCGTATCCATTAGCTTATCTGCAATAAAAAGTTTTCCCAGACCAACAACGACATGGTCATCTTTCTTTATCGTTTTCATCACTTTTACACCTTGCACGGTCAAAAAGTAATTACCATAAATTTTATCAAAAGCTTTGATAGGATTCATATTACTCTCCTTTAATGATTTCAGCCTCTTTTCGGATTGTTTCAACATCTTCTTGATATTGAACTTCACTATAGTTGACTAGCTTGGACAATTCTTTCTGCAAGCTTTCCCCCATTGGTTTCATAGTTGCAAAGGTTAAACCACCTGAAATGATACCACCCAAGATAGGAATAAATTTCCCTATTCCTTTGGCCAGCCCTCCCTTGGTCAGATTCACACCAAATATTTTTAAGACTTTTTTCAAAATAGGGTACCAAAGCGTCTTTGTTAAAGCTTTATTAGGCACTGTTTTCATTACCTGTTTGGCAATTGTTATACCACCAGCACGTAGCAAAGTAGCGGTTCCATTCACCCCTAACATTACGCCTAGATAAAGCAAGAGGGTATTTTGAGCATCTTCACTCAACTCCTCGCGTGAAGCCCAAAGATCCTCATAACCATAAATATAACCTAATTCTTGAGCCAATTTCAGAGAGAAAGTATAAAATTGAGCCACATCAGCTGGAATGGTAATTGCCATAGCAAGCCCTCCAGGTAATCCTGCCAAAACAGAAGTCCCACTCGCTAATAAAACATTATCCCTAATACAGGCATTAGCCACTCGATCTAAGATTTCTTGAGATAAGAGAGACGTTGGACCTTGTTCCAATAAGGTAGGAATGTCCTGTGGACCCAATTCTTTGGAAAACTTATCCACTAAAATTTCGAACGAACAACCTTAACAACTGGTAGTTTTACCACTTGTTGTAATACTTGCATAGCTAAGTCTTGTTCAGCCATATACAAACTCCTTATTTCTTTTTTACACCTTATCATATTATATTTCCTACAAAAAAAGCATTTTCTAATTAGATAACATTAAAAAATACAGAACCCCTTTTTTATAGTAAAATGAAACAAGAACAGGACAAATCGATCAGGACAGTCAAATCGATTTCTAACAATGTTTTAGAAGTAAAGGCGTACTATTCTAGTTTCAATCTATTTTAAAAGAATATTTTTCCATTTCAAATTCAACCTATTTTCCTCCACCAAAAAAGAGGGGCAACCCCTCTTCTTTAGTTCTTATCCAGATTGCGTAGCATCTCGTCAATCTTGTTTCCATACTCGATGGACTCGTCTTTGACGAAGGTCAAATCTGGGATTTTGTACAATTTCAAATTGCGACCAAGTTCACGTTTGATGGTACCAGTTGCTTTTTCAAGCCCGATTTGGGCTTTTTGGTTATCCGAAGCAAGGTTACTCAAAATGGTGTAATAAACCTTGGCAACAGACAAGTCACCCAGCATCTGAACATCTGTGATGGTCACACCTTGGACACGTGGATCACGGACTTTCTTTTGCAAAATCTCATTGACTTCACGCTTGATTTCCATGCCCACACGATCCGTACGGAAATGATTTGCCATGATATTCCTTTCTCTACTTTGAACCAAAAGCTAGGCCAGCAGACCTAGCTATTTTAAACTTCTTGATTTTCAGTTTAAATTGAAACGAAGTTCAATTTGAAGTCATCTGCTTCTTTCGCCGTGGTGAATGTGATGGAACTGATTTATCAGTCACATCACAGGGGATTTTTGAGACCCTAGGCTCAAAAATAAGCAATGAAACATCGGTTTGCTTGCGTCCCTCACCACCTAAGAAAGGAGCAAAAAATCTTATCTCTTGATTTCTTCCATGACATACGCCTCAATCACATCATCCATCTTAATATCATTGTAGCCGTCGATCATCAATCCACCTTCACGGCCGTTTGTAACTTCCTTAACGTCGTCTTTATAGTGTTTCAAGCTTGCGAGTTCACCATCATAGATAACGACACCATCACGGATAACACGGACTTTAGAGTCACGGGCAACCTTACCGTTGATAACCATAAATCCACCGATAGTTCCCACTTTAGACACCTTGAAGGTTTCACGGATAACCGCTTCACCAATAACTTTTTCTTCAAATTCTGGATCAAGCATCCCTTTCATAGCTTCTTCCATCTCTTCGATAACCTTGTAGATAATGCTGTGAAGACGGATTTCCACATCGTCAGCTTCTGCTTGTTGACGAGCTTGTGGTGTAGGGCGTACGTTGAAACCAACGATAAAGGCATTTGAAGCTTCGGCAAGGGTCACGTCTGATTCGTTGATAGCACCGACCGCTGAGTGGACGATAGTCACTTTGACACCTTCCACGTCAATCTTTTGAAGTGAGGCAGAAAGGGCTTCAACAGAACCTTGTACATCGGCCTTGATGATAACATTAACAGATTTGAGTTCCCCAGCTTTAAGGGTATCAAAGAGGTTTTCAAGGCTAACACGTTGGGTAGCTTGACGTTGTTTCATGAGGGCACGTTTGGCACGCTCTTCACCTGCTGCACGCGCAGATTTTTCATCCTCGTAAACGGCAAAGTGGTCACCCGCCATCGGTGCTTCGTTCAAACCTGTGATAGAGACTGGTGTTGATGGTCCAGCAACTTTAACACGACGACCAAGGTCGTTGGTCATAGCACGGACACGACCGAAGGTATTTCCGACAACGATTGGGTCTTGAACATTCAAGGTACCTTGTTGAACAAGAAGGGTTGCGACCGCACCTTTTCCTTTATCCAAGCGCGCTTCGATAACCGTACCGATTGCACGCACTGTTGGGTCTGCTTTGAGTTCTTGGATTTCAGCCACAAGAAGGACTGTTTCCAACAATTCTTCGATATTTTGGTTGAATTTAGCTGAGATTTCAACAAATTCAGAATCTCCACCCCAAGCAGTTGACATAACTCCATGCTCTGCCAATTCACCGATAACGCGTTCTGGGTTAGCACCTGGTTTATCAATCTTGTTAATAGCTACGATGATTGGAACGTTAGCTGCTTTTGAGTGGTTGATGGCTTCAATAGTCTGAGGCATAACCCCGTCATCTGCCGCTACGACCAAGATCGTAATATCGGTAACAGAAGCACCACGCGCACGCATTGATGTAAAGGCCGCGTGTCCTGGTGTATCAAGGAAGGTAATCTTCTTACCATTTTCCACGATTTGGTAGGCACCGATATGCTGAGTAATACCACCTGCTTCACCTGTCGCAACACGTGAGTTACGAAGAGTATCCAAAAGGGTTGTTTTACCGTGGTCAACGTGTCCCATGATAGTAACAACTGGTGGACGCTCAACCAATTCATCTTCATTGAGATAACCATCTTCGACAAAGAAACGTTCGATGTCAGCATTATCCACTTCAATCTTTTGTTTAGCTTCGATACCGTAATCCACCATGAGGAGTTCAATTGTTTCCCCATCCAAGGATTGGTTTTGTGTGGCCATGACACCCATCATGAAAAGTTTCTTAACAATTTCAGCTGGTTCACGTTTGATACGTTTTGCGATTTCCGCAACGGTCATACCATCTGTATATTCAAATTCTGTTGGCAATTCATGGAATTTACGCTCCGTAACAGGTTTTGGAGTCTGATTACGGTTGTTCTTGTTATTGCCTTTTTTGTTCTTTTTGTTGTTATTCCAGTTACTATTCTTTTGATTTCTCACTTGATTTTGACTACTTCGATTCTTTTGTTGTTTTCTAGGACCATCTTCTTCATGATCATAATCGTCACGATTTTTGTCTGGTCGAGCTTGTTTTTTACGACGTGTATCCACTGCAGGTTCTTTTTTCTCAGGGGCGACTTCAACCACTGCTTGAACTTGCTGTGCTTGTTCAGCTAACTTAGCCGCTTCTTCAAAGATTTCCTCTGGTTCCTTGCGTTTGTTAGCTTGAGCCAAGGCTTCTTTAGCAGCCTGATACTGCTTGAAGCGTTCCTCACTTGAACGAGCGTACTCTGCATTTTGCTCTGCTTTTAGGGCTGCTGCACGGGCTTTAAAGTCAATACGTGGAGCCGCTTGATTTGAACGTTTGTCCTCTTGCTGACGGCGCTCATTTCTACGTTTTTGCTGACCTTGCTGCTTCTTAGCTTGGTCATTAAAGCGACGATTGTCGCGGTTGCTTTGACCTTGTTTTCCACCATTACGGCCGTCGTTTTTCTGACGGTTTCCGTTTTGTTGTTGGTCACGGTTATTGCCCTTATTTTGCTTGCGTCGTTCTGCCTGCTCTTTAGCACGGGCTTCACGCTCAGCCTTGAAATTACGACTTTGCGGTTTCGCTGCTACTTTTTCTGTTTTCGGAGCAACTGGCTCAGCCGGTTTTGCCTCTTCCTTAGCTACAGCTGGTTTAGCTGGCTCAGATTTTTCGGCTTTCTTTTCTGCACTTACTTTTGGTGCTGCAGGTTTTGCTTCTACTTTCGGAGCAGCTGCAGGCTTAAAGCTGGCAGCAATTTTTGCAGCGACAGCTTCTTCCACACTTGATGAGTGGCTTTTCACATCCAAGCCCAACTCTTTTGCACGCGCTACAACTTCTTTACTTTCTTTTCCAAGTTCTTTTGCGATTTCGTACAATCTTTTCTTAGACAAATCATGTCCTCCTCTTCTATTCCATAAGAGACCTCATTTTCTTTGTAAATCCAGCATCTGTTACAGCCAAAACCTTTCTCGATTTCCCGACTGCTATGCTTAATTCCAGTGTTGAAAACACGGTTACAATTTCTACTTGATAATAATGACTTTTATCTTGAATCTTCTTGGTCAGATTGGGTCCAGCATCATGAGCTAGAAAGACCAACTTGGCCTTGCCGTCTTGAATGGCCTTGACCACCAATTCTTCACCCGATATGATGCGCCCTGCTCGCTGAGCAAGCCCCAAGAGATTACTTATCTTTTGCTTATTCAAGTCCCAACTCTCTTCTTTTCACTTTGTGATCCACATAAGCGATCAACTCGTCATAAAAGCTTTCTTCCACTTCCATGCTAAAGCTGCGGTTAAAGACCTTCTTCTTTTTCGCCTCTAGGGCTTCTGCATTGTCTAGTTTGATATAAGCGCCGCGGCCATTGGCCTTGCCCGTAGGATCAATAAAGACTTGTCCTTCCTTGTTCTTGACAATGCGGAGCAAATCACGCTTATCAATCACTTCGTTAGACACAACAGACTTGCGCAAAGGGATTTTTCTTGTTTTCATCTTTCCCTCCTCTAGCAGCTTTTATTCTTCTACAGTATCGTTTTCTACTTCCAACTCTACTGAAGCAGCGTCTTCCATGGCTTCAAATTCGCTAGCAGACTTGATATCGATACGGTAACCAGTCAAGTGAGCCGCCAAGCGCACGTTTTGTCCACGACGACCAATGGCAAGAGAAAGCTTGTTATCTGGAACAACCACCAAGGCACGTTTGCTGTCGTTTTCATCAAAGATAACTTGGTCAACCTCAGCAGGAGCGATGGCATTGTAGATAAATTCAGCTGGATCTGCTACCCACTCGATAACATCGATATTTTCTTCGATTGGTACCATGCGGTCATTTTTAGCATCGTAACGAGCTGGGTGGAATTTGCTAGTAATCTTCTTGATATTAGCACCACCACGTCCAACGATTGTACCGATAGCATCCACGTTTGGATTGTGGCTACGAACAGCAACCTTCGTACGGTCACCTGCTTCACGAGCCACGCTCATGATTTCAACAGTTCCATCATAAACTTCTGGAATTTCTTGCTCCATCAAACGTTTGATCATTTCTGGATGGCTACGGCTAACAAAGACGTTCACACCACGAGGGTTGTCTTCAACCTTGTAAACATAAACTTCGATACGATCATGAGAAGCAAAAACTTCTCCAGGAATTTGGTCTTGTTTTGACAATTGGGCTTCGATGCTACCAAGGTTGACATAGATAAAGCGGTTGTCAAAGCGTTCTACTGTACCAGACATGATTTCTTGCTCATGTTCTTTGTAAGTATTGTAAGTGATGGCACGTGTTTGCTTGCGCATTTTTTCCATGATGGTTTGTTTGGCAGATTGGGCTGCTACACGACCAAACTCAGCTGGTGCTTCTTCAAACTTGATTTTGTCTCCAAGTTCATAAGCTGAATTAATGGCAAGAGCATCTTTCAAGCTGATTTCCAAACGGCTATCAAATACTTCATCAACAACTTCACGGACAGTATAAACTGTAAAGTCACCTGTTTTTTCGTTGAAGTCAATAGCTACGCTGTCTGACTGACCATAGCGTCTGCGATAAGCGGAACGAAGCGACTCTACTACTGCGTCGATGATATCTTCTTTTTTGATTCCCTTGTCTTCTTCCAAAATGCGGAAGGCCTCTAGCATTTCTTTACTCATGTTTTCTTCACTTTTGAATCCTCAAAAGCTATCCTTTCTTTTTCTATAATTTAACTGCTAAACGTGCTTTTGATACTAAACTGTATGGAATTTGGACGGTTTTCTTACGCGTCTTGTCCATATATTCCATAGTCAACTCGTCCTCTTCGAAGGCCAACAAGGTTCCTTCAAAGACCTTTTGCTTATCGATGGCTTGGTAGAGCCCGACATGGATGTATTTTCCAACCGCTCCAGCGACGGCATCCTTGGTTTTCAAAGGACGTTCCAAGCCTGGACTGGTAATTTCTAGGAAATATTGTTCTGGGAAGGGATCTGGCTTGATGGTGTCTAGGACAGGACTGATCATTTCTGTTAAGTCTGCCGTGTCGTTCAAGGTAATTCCTTCGGGTTTATCTACAAAAATACTGAGAATCATGTCACTGCCAATCTTTCCATACTCGATATCCACGAGTTCAAAAGGAGCTTCTATGACAGGTTCTACAACTTCTCTGACTAATTCTACGATTGTTGCGATTGCGTCCACCTCCTCATAAGCAAGAGGCGAAGATATTTCCCCGCCTCACTTTTCATATTCTTACTATCAGTATAGCACGTTTGCCAACTTATGTAAAGCAAAAGCACTTGTACAGCCTAATTTTAGGTTATCTCTTAAAATTCTGCCTCAACTCGGTAGATAACTTGCCCCTTGTTTGAGAATTTTTGCTCGTATTCTGTCATGACATTGCCTTCAAAATCACTGGCATGCAAATCTAACCAGACACCATTGAGTTTCATGCCATATTGAGAAAAGCTCACTAAACTGTACTCAAACAAGCCACGGTTATCCGTCTTGAAATGAATTTCTCCATTTTCAGGCAAGATACGTTTGAAGGTATCCAAAAAGGTCTTGTAGGTCAAACGACGCTTTTCATGGCGTTTTTTCGGCCATGGATCTGAAAAGTTCAGATACAAGCGATCAATCTCACCGTCTTCAAAGTAGTCAGTCAAGTCAGAACCATCTACCCACAAGAGCTTGATGTTAGGCACTCCAACTTCAAGCACCTTGTCCAAAGCGTAGCTCAAAACAGACTTTTGAATATCAATCCCGATATAGTTGATGTCAGGGTTTTTCTTGGCCATACCTGAAACAAAGGCACCCTTTCCACTTCCAACTTCCACATGAATGGGATTATCATTGCCAAACAAATCCCGCCATTTTGCCTTGGCTTCCAAGGGATTGAGGACCACATACTGGGGATTTGCCTCTAGTAATTCTGTTGCCCCTTTACGATTTCTAACTCTCATCTTCTCTTTCCATACTTGTCTCGGAAATGACGCAAACCATGAATCTCCCGATTGACATTTTCTAAATCTTGGTTCATATAATACTTGGAAATCTGACTCAAATAAGACAATTGACCATACCAATACAATTTACTTAATACCGTTTGATTGTACTTGTAACCGTAGTAGGTCAACCATTCCTTCCACTGATGTTCTGAAATATAATGGCAGAGCATATGGGCCACATCAAACATGCGATCGGTCAAGCGAACCGAATCCCAATCTACTAAATAAATCAAGCCACTATCTGTCTCAATCCAATTACTATGTCGTACATCTCCATGGACAATGGTCGCATGGTCCTCTCTAAATCCTGGAATAGTCTGACGTAAATCAGCCATCACTTCACTGATAAAATGATTTTTACGCAAAGCATCTGGAGCCGTTTCTTGCCAAGACTGTAGTAAATCTACAGGTGTTTCCATGGCATAGCCCAAACGACTCAATTGTGTCATCAACGAACGTGAGCGATGAAGACGGGTTAAAATATTGACGATTTGCTTACGATTCATATCATAGGGGGTCAATATCTTGCCTGTCAACCATTCTTGAGCACACATATCACGCCCATCTGCCAAACGACGACTCCATAATAATTGTGGAGCAATTTGTTCTCTAGCTAGACCAGGTAGGATTGGAGAGGTGTTCATTTTTACAAAGATGCGCTTCCCATCAGGATAGCTACCCATATAAGCCTTGCCACTTTTCCCAGGTATGGGAGTCAGTGTTAGCTCATTATCACCCAAATCCATTTCTTTCCTCCGTATAAAGTTTCCTTACTATTCTACTAGTTTTTGGCCTATTCGTCAACCACTCTAACCCGATTCTCAAAGAAAAGCCTCTGGATTGGCTTGGGTATCATTATAGCTTGAAAAAGGTAAGCACCGTCTTCTGCTTACCTTTTCATAATTTTTATAAATAATATAGGAGTGGCCAACTGTTGTAAAACATGTGGACTAGAGTAGAAACCCATAAGTTTTGGCTCTTTTTATAAGCAAGGCCCAGCAACAAGCCCCCAAGTAGATAAAAAATAAACGAAGGGACATTAGAAGGTCCATGCATGAAAGAAAAGAGAGAGGAAGTTAGCACAAGCCCTAACCAAGAATTGTCAAAAACCGCACCTTGAAGAAGTCCTCTGAAAATGAGTTCCTCCTGGATGGGGCCAAAAACTGAGGTAGTCAAAATCAAAGACAGGGAAATTCCTCTGCTGACTTCCGCCAAGTGTTGGACCCCTGAGCCAGAAGAAACAGCGAAGAAATGAATATAAACCAGCGTCTCAAGTACACTTAGAAGAAAGATTGCAATGAAAAGCAAAAGTTGTTTCTTGCTTAACATCCCAAAAGAAATCATTTCAAACTTTCTAGCATAAGCAACACTCAGCGAGGTTACAAGAAGACTTACAAGAATCAATGCAGATTCATTTTGAAAAAAATCCCCATGGTTAATCGTATAAGGAACTGTAATGACAATTATTAGTACTAAAAATCCAAAACACAAGGCATGAAATTTATCAAAAAACTCCATAAAATTATCCTCCTCAACAAACAGACTTCCTACACGTCATTCTTTAGATCTAGCCTTTCCAAAACAAACCATTTTAGCAACCAAAATCCGACCACATAGCCAGCCCCTATGAATATAGCCATTAAAGCTAGCATGGAATTTAGGAAATTAAAAACCACCGCAGATACAAAGGTTAGCACAAAAACATTAAAAGCAATGGTGTCAGAAGCCAAGACTAGAATATAGGGTGTCAACCGATCTAAAGTTTTGGAATCTAGGAAAAATAAGTGTTTATACATGATGACCTCCTCTATGGCTGAAAAGCAAGCCTTTTGTTTTTTTACTCCAAGACCCTATGTAGAAAAGTGAGCAAAAACGGGAAGGTCGCTACAACATTATTGATCACATGCACCGCATAGGATGGATAAATACTCTTGGTATAGCGGGTCAAACCGGCAAAGATGATTCCAAATGTTGCAAAGACGAAGATATCTAACAGACTAGGCAGACTCAAAAAATGAGGAAGAGCAAACAAAATGGAAGGAAGAAGCAAATCAAGGACAAATCGCGAATGCTTAAAGAAGGCGTGTTGAAATAATCCCCTATAAATCAACTCTTCCATTAGTGGAGTCAGGAAAAACAGGGTTACATAGATACCTAGCTCAGCAAAGTTGGTCCCACTATAACCAATCAATACGGTCCAACCCTCAGCAGTTGACTGAACATGTTTAGCTGTCTGAACGTTAAAAGAGATATGGAGCACTACCACTAATACTGTCAAAATAGAATACCAAAGCCATTTTTTTCTTGGAATGCGAAAGAGATAGCCATGGCCTGTCTTAACCAGAATCCAAATCATGACTCCGCTAAATAGTAAACTCAAGATATTTTGAATCCAGACGAAATTACCAATCTGGGAAGAAAATTGCCAATAATTTTGGACGATAAGCGTCAGCTGAGAAAGACCAAATACGAAAAATAAGTAAGAGAAGACTGCACTTATTTTGAATAGAAGTTGATACTTTTTCATAGAAATTCTTCCTACTATAACCTCACCTTGTCAGGCTCTACTGCTGTAAGATTAAGAAGACAGTTTGTTCTTTTTAAGGCTAACCTGACTACTAGATAATAGATACATTAAGGCATTAAAGACAATGAAAATATGTCCATAGAATAAAATCAACCTCGCATCCAAACCAAGATAAAGTTTGATTATCAAAAAGATGAGCAAAAGAATTTGAAACCATAAGGTTTTTCCAAAAATAAATTTAAAGCGATTTCGAATATCTACTTCCTTGATTTTTACCGCCACCCCTTTATTAGCAAGAAGGAAAACTCCTGCTTCAAACAAACCACTGTAAAGAACAAGCCACCCAATAGATACGATAGAGATTTGTAAAAATGTCCCTAAAAGAATATCCAACACACTACTCAAGAAAATAACAAAAAATAATCTGTATTTCATATTAAATACCTCCATTCATTTATTTCATTAACAATTTAATAGAGCCTTCTACTCAAATATCCTGTCAAAAAAGGATAGAAAGCTACTTTTTATAATACTTCAAGCCCCACATGAGCAGAAGCGTGATAAACAAGCAGAGAATACACCTATATAAGCGATTAGTTGTTGATAGAATTCTGTTTCTGAAATACCTCTATACAAACAAATGACAAACATAAAATCTGCCAAGCCGATAAACATAAGTTGATTGGTTTTAGGACTAACCAAATCATCATTTACTTATATTTAAGAGTATCTCTTTTATGTTAGTGTATGTTAACACTAAAAAACAAGTTAGGCCAATAATATTTAAAATGAACAATAACGGGGTTAAGTCTCTAAAAAAATTATCTACTGACACTACAAGAAATACTATACATATTAGTCGAAACTATCTTTTTCTTATCCATAATTATTTACTCCTTTCCTAACAAATCCAACTTATCAATCAAGAGCGATTTTTAACATAATGTAGCAGCACCCGTTGCAACTTTGACAATTTCAGTATAGCACTATTTGTCAAAGTTTTTCATCCAAATCTTGAATTGTCATCAAGACATCTTAAATTGCAAAAACTGCATTAGCCTCTACTTTTTATAATACTTCAATCCCCAAATGAGCAGAAGCATGATGGTCAAGCAGAGAATAGCACCAATGTAGGCAATTATTTGTTGGTAGGATTCTCCTGCTGTGATCCCTCTATACAAACAAATAATAGACATAAAACCCGTCAAGCCGATGAACATGATTTGATTAGTTCTAGGACTAACCAAATCATCGTCTTCAAACTCTTTTATCCGCATTTCCCTAGTGAGGTAAACAGTGACCAAAATAGAAGCTAAATTAATAACCACTAAAAGAAATTGGAAAACTAAGGAAAAATTTAAAAACTGACGAGATAGAAATAGATAAGTAGAGACAAGCAAGGGCAACTGACCTAAGAACAATCTCGCAAGGAAGATGTTCCGTTTTTTAGCAAGAAAAGTTTTCATTTCTTTTCTCCTCGTAATATATAATCATGGGGATATTTCAATCCCAAGTTTTATTCGT